>ENA-OPXC01000602-OPXC01000602.1-human-gut-metagenome-genome-assembly--contig:-NODE-602-length-31792-cov-2.051706_pt1 | contig 31792 bp, 24 predicted proteins | sample MGYA00241512_ERZ502016 | MGnify/ENA primary metagenome ERZ502016 (study PRJEB25962, sample SAMEA2043043) | human gut metagenome | biome: human gut; feature: human-associated habitat; material: faeces...
GCCGAGGAGCGCAGTACTACTGGATGTAATACAAGCGACGAGAACGCAGGAGCGTACCAAAACAAGCCTTTAGGGCTTGTGTGCTCTTGTCAACTGATGGTATTGTGAGTTTATACTTAATCATTATATCGGATTGGCAAAATGACGTATTTCGTGTAAAATAAATGTGTTATGTTTACCACAAGTCTTGTTTCAAAGGAGCGTTGCAAGCAATATGATAGGATTCTACGATTACACTGTCATAGCGACCTATGGGGCGCTTTTTATAGCCTTACACGGCATATATTCGTCCGCCGCAGGAAACCCGGCCGCAGGTCTTCTCTGCCTCATATGCTGCGGCGTCATAGATACCTTTGACGGTAGGATCGCCCGCTCAAAGAAGGATCGCACGGCAGACGGCAGGCGCTTCGGCATACAGATAGATTCGCTGAACGACCTTGTCTGCTTTGGCGTACTGCCCGCTTCCATAGGCGCGGCCTTCGGCATGAAGAGCATAGTATCTCACGCGCTGCTTTCGTTGTATGTGCTGGCGGCGCTCATACGCCTGGGCTACTTCAACGTCACCGAGGAAAAGCGGCAGGAGGAATCAACCGAGGATCGCACCCACTACCTTGGCCTGCCCGTCACCGCGGTATGCATAGTGATGCCTGCCGTATATCTCATAAGCTCTTACACAAACGCCGGCGCCGTCAGCCTGTTCAATATAATGTTCCCGATAATGGCTCTGGCCTTCATATCTCCACTCAGAATAAAAAAGCTCCGTTTGCCCGGCATAATAGCCGCAGGAGCTTTAATAGTTGCTGAAGCCGGCATGATAGCATCGGCCCTGTAAAGCAAAAAACAGCAGGGTGGCAAAAGCCACCCTGTTTTTTATACCTTCTTCCAGGTTTCCGGCGTAAAGACCATTATTATCGGGAATATCTCCAGCCTGCCTATTAGCATATCCAGCGTGAGCACTATCTTGGAAAGCGCAGAGAACTCCGAAAAGTTACCCATGGGCCCTACCTTGCCGAGACCGGGGCCTATATTGCCCATGCAGGCTATGACCGCCGTAAGGTTGGTGGTAAAGTCGCACTCGTCAAAGGATGCCACAAGCAGCGTAGACACGGCGACTATAAGCATATACATCACAAAAAATATGAGGGTATTGTGAAGCACCTCGTCGTCTATGGTCTTGCCCTCCAGCTTTACCCGGTTGACGGAGCGGGGGTGCATCATGCGGCTGACCTCGCACCTTGCGGATTTCAGCAGTATTATAAGCCTCGATACCTTGATGCCGCCGCCCGTGCTTCCCGCGCAGGCGCCGATGAGCATTAGGCAGACCAGGATGCTCCTTGAAAGCTCCGGCCACCTGTCAAAATCAGCGGTGGAGAAGCCCGCCGTGGAGATTATGCTCGCCACCTGGAACAGCGCCTTGCGTATGATCTCCTCCACTGTGGGATACATATTGCGTATATTTACCGCTACCGCTATCACGCTCGCGGCGACTATGCCCAGGAACCAGCGCAGCTCCTCGTTTTTGAATATGGGCTTTATGTTCTTCAGCAGTATGAAGAAGTATAAATTAAAGTTTATCGAAAACAGCAGCAGGAATACGCTTATGACGTATTCCGCATATGGGCTGTTATACCCAGCTATGCTGGCGTTCTTTACGCTGAAGCCGCCGGTACCTGCAGTGGCGAAGGTGCTCACCAGCGCGTCGTACAGCGGCATGCCGCCCGCAAGCAGGAACACTACCTCCAATATGCTTATCACCACATATATCCCATACAGTATCATGGCGCTCTGCCTGGCCTTGGGCACCAGCTTGCCGACCACGGGGCCGGGGACCTCCGCACGCATTATATGCATACTGCGGTCATCTGCAAGGGGCAGCACCGCCATTATAAATACCAGCACTCCCATGCCGCCCACCCAGTTGGTGAAGCTGCGCCAGAACAGCAGCCCATAGGGACAGCCCTCGACAGCTGTCAGTACAGACGCGCCGGTGGTAGTAAAGCCGGACGCCACCTCAAACACAGCGCCCACATAGTCGGGTATCATCTTTTCTATAGTAAAGGGCAGCGCGCCGAACATGGACAGCAGTATCCATGAGAATGACACGCCTAAAAAGCCCTCCCGGGCGAATATCTTGTTGTCCTTAGGCTTAAAGGACAGCAGCAGCATACCGACTATCAGCAGTATGCCTATGGTAGTACTGAACCCCAGTATAGATTCTCCGTGATACAGACCTATCAGCATGGACGGCACCATAAGCGCCGCCTCTGTTACCAGCGCAAGGCCAAGTATCCTTCCCAACACGCGATAATTCATATGCCTTTACTCTTTTTCCTTGAGGATATTATCCAATTCGTGCAGCCCGTTCATGGTAGTTACAACTATGACGGAATCGTGGGCCTTTATAACGTCGTCGCCTCCCGGGATTATGCAGGTTCCGCCGCGAATTATGGCGCCTACGAGCACGTCGTCCTTTATCGGCATATCCTTGAGGGGTACTCCTATACAGCGTGAGCTTTCCCGCACGCGGAACTCCAGCGCCTCTACCTTGTTGTCCGCCAGCCTGTACAGCATCTCCACATTGCTGCCGGTGGCGTTGGTCATGGCGCGGACGTAGCTTATTATGCGGTTGGCGGCTATCTCCTTGGGGGAGATCACGCTTTCTATACCCATGGGAGCCAGCATCTCCGCAAGGCGCGCGTTGTTTACCTTGGTAACCACCTTATCCACATTCAGGGAGTTGGCGTACATGGAAAGTATGATGTTTTCCTCGTCGATACCGGTAAGGGCTATAAGAGCGTCCGTCTTGTCCAGCCCTTCCTCGCTGAGCAACTCGTGATCCGTGCCGTCGCCGTGGAGTATGGTGGCCTTGGGCAGCAGATCGAAAAGCTGGTTGCAGCGCTTTTCATCCTTCTCGATTATCTTTACATGTATTCCTGTCTCTATCAGCTGGCGTGCAAGGTAATAGGCTATTCTGCCGCCGCCTACCACCATCACGTCCCTCACCTTGCGCTGGAAGGTACCCACGGTCCTGAAAAAGCTGCTTATCTCGGCAGGGGCAGCGAGTATGGTAAGCTTATCGCCGCTGCGTATGATGAAATTGCCCTTGGGTATGAAAACCTCCTCGCCTCGGCGGGCGGCGCAGACCAGTATCTTTACCTTAAATTGCCTGTAAAAGTCCGAAAGCTGTACGCCGTCCAGCGGGCTGTTCTCCTTTACCTTGAACTCCACAAGGTCTATCCTGCCCTTTGCAAAGGGCTCAGCCTTAATAGCGGGTACAAAGCGCATAAGGCGGGATATCTCGGACGCTGCGGACTGTTCGGGATTTACCACCACTGACAGCCCCAGCTCTTCCTTAAGGAAGAACATCTGCTGCTGGTACTGCGGATCGCGCACCCTCGCTATGGTATGCTTCGCGCCCAGCTTCTTGGCTACCATGCAGGCCAGCATGTTTATCTCGTCGGCACTGGTTGCGGCTATGAGAAGGTCTGCCTTCTGCACCCCCGCCTCGCTCTGCACCGCGTAGCTGACGCCATTGCCCTCTATACATATTACGTCCAGCTCGTTTGTGGTATTGCGCAGCGTATCCGGCCGGTTGTCTATTACGGTAACGTCGTGGCCTTCCTTGGAAAGACTTGCCGTTAGGGTATAGCCCACCTTGCCATCGCCCACTACTACTATATTCATCAAAGCTTCCTTTCTTACTTTCGCTTACAGTGATTTGGCTTTATATTATCACTGTGTATACCGAAATAGCAATAAGACTGCCGTAAATTGTTCGTCAAGAAGCAATAAATAAAAAAATGCCGAAGTTTTCGCTTCGGCACTTGTAAGTCCATATATCAGTTTTTCGGCGTGAGTATGCCCCGAAGGTCGCGTATCACCCCGCGCGGGCACTTTACGGCGCACATGCCGCAGCTGAGGCAGTATTCTTCGTCTATGACAGCGCAGTTGTCCTTTACCTTTATGGCTCCGGCGGTACAGGTTCTTTCGCATATGCCGCAGCCTATGCAGCTTACCTCACACTGCTTGCGGGCTTCCGGGCCTTTATCTCCGTTGGAGCACTTGACGGCTATATTGCAGGCGCTCTGGTGAACGCTGATTATGCCCTGAGGGCAGGCACGTGCGCACATACCGCAGCCTATGCACTTTTCTTCGTCCACCTCGGCAACGCCGTACTCGTTCAGCGTTATAGCTCCGAACCTGCATGCGGAAACGCAGGCGCCGCAGCCTATGCAGCCGTACCTGCAGTCCTTGGCCCGGCAGCCGCCGTTGCAGGCCACAAAAGCGGCCTTATATGGGAATTTCTTCTTTATAGCCATGTTGTTACCCCCTTCTCTCGTATGGAGTATTGCAAAGGGGCAGGCTGTACCTGCGCTCCCCGTCCAGCCTGTAGTAAGCGTCGGCTATGGCGGGTGCGGTGGGTATGGAGGTTATCTCGCCTATGCCTATTGCTCCGCAGGCCACCTTGAGGCCCGGCTTATCTATGACCAGTGCCGTTATCTTTGGCAGCTCGTGGGCTCTGAACAGGCCCAGTGAGCCATACTTCTCTATGGGCTTGCAGTTATCGTCTATGGGATACTTCTCCCTGAGGGCATAGCCCATGGACATCACCACTCCACCCTCTATCTGTCCCTCGCATGAAAGAGGATTAACGGCCTTGCCTACGTCGTGAGCGGCTATCATGTGCTCTACACGGCCGGTCTTCTTATCGAGTATGCACAGCTGTGTGGCGTAGCCGTATGCCACATGTGATACTGGGTTAGGAACGTCCGCACCCAACGGGTCGGTCTTTGCGAGATACTCGCCGTAGTACACCCTTCCCTTCATCTGCTGGAGGCTCAGCCCTGATCGGCGGTCCTCCATAAGCTTCTCGCAGGCGCGCAGACAGGCCTCGCCTGTAATGAGCGTCTGGCGGGAGCCTGAGGTGGTGCCGGAATCCGGTGATATCCAGGTGTTGCTCCGCTCGTATACTATGTCATCCCGGGTAAGGTCGGTATTGCTGACCATCATCTGCACAAGCACGGTGCCAAGGCCCTGGCCTATGCAGGAAGCACCGGAGAATATATGTACCTTGCCGTCGTCGCCCACTATGAGCTTTACACGACCGGTATCCGGTATGCCTACGCCCACGCCTGCGTTCTTCATGGCGCAGCCAAGGCCCACGGGTTTGCCGGCTGCTATCGCCTCGTCGTAGTAGGGCTTTATTGCCTCAAGGGTCTCCACAAGGCCGGTGGACTCGTCCACTATCTGTCCGTTGGGCAGCACCTGGCCGGGGCGTATGGCGTTGCGGTAGCGTATCTCCCAAGGAGTTATGCCTATCTCGTCCGCCATCATGTTGAGAAGGCTCTCTGTGGCAAAACAGGTTTGAGTAACGCCGAAGCCGCGGAACGCTCCGGCAGGCGGATTGTTGGTGTAATAGGCAGTGCCCTCTATCTCGAAGTTCTGGTAATTGTAGGGGCCTGCTGCATGGGTGCATGCCCGTTCAAGCACCGGGCCGCCCAGCGACGCGAAGGCGCCGGTATCTGTATACACCTTTGCTTTTACGCCCTTTATTATGCCGTTTTCGTCGCAGCCCATGGTAAAGTCCATCTCAAAATGATGTCTCTTTGGGTGTACGAGCAATGACTCGGCGCGGGTGAGCTTTACCTTGACGGGACGGCGGGTAACGTAGGTGAGCAGCGCCGCGTGGTGCTGCACCGTCATATCCTCCTTGCCTCCGAAGCCGCCGCCGACCAGTGCGTTCTGCACCTTTACCTTATCCGTCCCCAGCGCCATGCAGCATTCGTGCAGCGTCTGGTGGGCGGACTGGTCGGTGGAGTATATGAATACGTCCCCGTCCTGATCTATATAGGACACAGCGCACTCGGGCTCGAGGAAGGCATGCTCTGTCCATGGCGTTTCAAAATGCCGGCTTATCACGTGCTTTGCCTTGCTTATCTCGCCCGCCGCGTCGCCGCGGCTTATATGCTTATAGGCGCATACGTTGTCCTTTTCCTCGTCGAATACCTTTGGGGCACCGGCTGCGCCCGCCTCCTGAATATTATGGATGGCCGGCAGCACCTCGTATTCCACCTTAATGAGCTTCTTTGCCTTTTCGAGAGTCTCCCTGTCCTCGGCAGCAACCAGGGCGATAGCGTCGCCCAGATAATGCACAAGGCCGCCCACGGGTATCATGGTATACTGATCGTGCTTGAGATGGCCGATCTTGTTTTCCCCCGGTATATCCTCGGCTGTCAGCACAGCCGCCACGCCGGGCAGCGCCCTTGCGGCTGAGGTATCTATGGACAGCACGCGGGCGCGGGGGTATTTGCTTCTCAGGGCGGAGCCGTACAGCATCCCCTCCATATAGTAGTCGTCGGGGTACTTGCCGGTGCCCAGAACCTTTTCCTCGGCGTCAAGGCGCTGCACCCGGGAGCCTATTTTCCAGTCGTCGTTGGACGGCTCCGGTATCACGCCGGTGCGCTTTATCTGTGCCGCCAGCTTGATAGCGTCGATTATCTTAACGTAGCCCGTGCAGCGGCAGTAGTTGTTGCGTATGGCGTAGCGCATCTCCGCCTCTGTGGGGTCCGGGTTCTTATCCAGCAGCGCTTTTGTGCACATCACCATGCCGGGTATGCAAAAGCCGCACTGCACCGCTCCCGCCTCTGAGTAGGCGAAGGTGTACATCTCCTTTTCCCAGTCGCTCAGGCCCTCTACCGTAATTATATTGCGGCCCTCCAGCTTGTCTGTATCCGGCACGCAGGCCTTGCAGGTAACGCCGTCTATTATTACGGTGCAGGCACCGCAGGCGCCCTCGCTGCACCCGTCCTTGACAGAGGTAAGGCCCAGATCGTCCCTGAGAAAGCGGAGGAGCTTTTTGTTTTTCTCCGCCGTAACGGTATGCCCGTTCACAACAAATGTGGACATAAGCGTTTCCTTTCTTTTTTTCTCTTATTCTTATTTATCTCTTAAAAGCAATACTCCGGGGGCCCATATATGCTGAGTCCCCGGCTTATTTTAAGCAGTATTATATAAGTTTAGCCCAGAAGATAGCCGTGCTCCTTTATTACGGTGAGCATAAGCTCCTCAAGGTCGCCCAATCCGGTCTTGCCGTCAAGGGTGTATTCCTTGACCGCGCCGCCGAGACGTACCTTTACCTTGGGGCACTTGGTGCATACCACCATGAAGCCGTTGTTCTCGCTGTCCTCGAAGTCCTTCTCGTTGGCAAAGAGGGTAAACTTATCCTTATAAGGCCTGCCGTCGGTATAGGGGCAGAAGTGTGCGCAGTTGCCGCACTCGTTGCACATGTAGTCCACATGCAGTATCTGGCGCATCTCCTTCCCGGGGACCGCTATGGCCACGTTTGCCCTGTTGGGGCAGACGGATACGCAGCTCTCGCAGACGGTATTGCAGTTGATGCAGCGATCCGCCTCGCACTTGCCGGGCATCTGAAGCTTCATCTTGCGCAGCAGCGCCTCCTCCTTGTCGGGCTTGGCCTCCTCGGGGATATCCGCCACAATCTCGCGGCCGGTAATGTCCTCGATTACCCACTTGGCGTCGGCTATGGCGTCGGCTACGGTGGCGGGACCACGGCTCGCGTCGCCCACTACGTACACATCGCCGTATTTCTTATTGCCTTTCTTGTAGGCGTCGGCAGCTATGCCATACCTGCCGAGCAGGTCCAGGTCTACCTTCTCGCCTACGGCGGCGATTATGGTATCCGCGTCCACCTCAACGGTCTCGCCGGTCCCCACGGGTACACGGCGGCCGGAAGCGTCCTTATCGCCCAGCTTCATCTTATTGCAAACGAGCTTGCCGTTTGCCTGCTTTACGGGGGAGGCCAGCTCCATGAACTCCACGCCGTCCTCTATCGCAAGCTCCAGCTCCTCCAGATCCGCGGGCATATACCTGCGGTTGCGGCGATATACAAGCGTCACCTTCTCTACGCCCTCGGCGCGCTTTGCGGCGCGGGCTGCGTCTATTGCGGTGTTTCCGCCGCCGACTACCGCCACGTTCCTGCCCAGCTTCAGCTCGCCGCCGTTCTTAAAGGCGTACAGGAAGTCGATAACGTTCATCACGTTGCCCTCGATATTGAGGCGGCCCTTCTTTTCTGCGCCGCAGGCAAGCACTATGTAGTCAAAGCCCATGGCCTTAAGCTCCTTCACATCGGGAGCTTCCTTGCCCATCACAAACTCTGCGCCGGTCTTTTTTATGAGCGCAATATCATTGTCGATGGCGTCGTCGCCTATGCGGAAGCCGGGTATCACATTGCGTACTATTCCGCCCAGGGTCTCGCGCTTCTCAAATACGGTGGCCTGAAGGCCATGCTTCTGGGCGTGGTAGGCAGCGGCAAGTCCTGCGGGGCCGCCGCCTATAATTGCGACCTTCTCACCCTCGCGGCTCATCTCGGTTATAGCCAGCAGCTCCTCGAACGCGCCCTCTGCCGCCTGAAGCTTTGTGCCGCGGATATTCACGGGACACTCGTAGTGGTTGCGCATACACTTATCCATGCAGTGATGGGCGCATATGGTACCGGTGATAAAGGGCAGGGGGTTCTTTGCGGTTATAACCTGCAATGCCTCAAGGAACAGGCCCTTGCCGCAAAGCTCTATGTATTCGGGTATATCCTGACCGAAGGGGCAGCCGCTCTTGCAGGGGGCCCTGAAGCAGTCTATCAGCGGAAGCTCCTTGCCCTTGCCCATCTTCCTGTCCGGCGCTTCCTTTATGGGCTTAATATAGTGGAAATTGGTGGGCGCCTCCTCGGAAAGCCTGGCCACGGCCTCATAGTCCACGCCGGCGAAGGGCTTGAACTCGCACCCGTCAAGCAGGTTGCCCAGCTGCACCATGCGGCCGTATCCGCCCGGCTTCAATATGGTGGTAGCCATGGTTATGGGCCATATGCCCGCCTCAAACAGCTGCTTTATGTTGAAGAAGTCTGCGCCGCCGCTGTAGGATATGCGAAGCGCGCCCTTGAACTCGTTTGCAAAACGGTTGGCCATCTCTATGGTCAGGGGATACAGGGAGCGGCCGCTCATGTACATCTCATCGCTGGGCAGCTCGTTTGCCTTTACGTCCACCGGGAAGGTGTTGGAGAGCTTCAGCCCGAACTCCAGGCCGTTCTTTTCCGCCAGCTCCTTGAGCCTGTGGAACATTGGAACGGCGTCCTTATACTGGAGGTCCTCGCGGAAGTGCCTGTCGTCAAAGGCAATGTAGTCATAGCCCATGGAGTCGAGCCTTGAGCGTGCGAACTCATAGCCCAGTATTGTGGGATTGCACTTTACGAAGGTATTGAGGTGCTTTTCGGTTATGAGGTAGGAGGCTATGGCCTCTATCTCGTTTGGGGGACAGCCGTGGAGGGTGGATACCGTCACGCCGTCGCAGATGCGGGAGGGAGTCGCCCTGATGTACCCGTCAAGCTCGGGGAACAGCTCGCAGCCCACCTCCATGCACTCCCTGAATATGGGAGTGTTGGAAGCGTCCCTGATGCCCTCGATGAACTTATCCATCTTCGGGGTCTTTATGCCCGCCAGGTCGTAGCCGACGCTTGCGTTGAACATGAAGCCGTCCTCGGCGCCCAGGCCGTAAAGCCTGCTGATTATGCGTATTGCGAACCAGGCCTTGACGTACTCGTCAAACGCCTGGGGAACATACAGCTCGGTGGACCACTCGCAGTTGTAGCCCTCGTCCTTGGTCCATATGCAGGGGCGGTTGATGCAGGCGGCAAGGTCGTCGCCGTCCATCTTCTGTACAGTCTTGAGCTCAAAGAAGCGGGCGCCGGCATAGTATGCGGCCACTATATTCTGTGCAAGCTGGGTGTTCGGGCCTGCGGCGGGGCCGAAGGGGGTCTCCAGCTTTTCTTTGAACAGGGGAAGGGTCTTGCCGTTCTTTTTTACATAGGGCGCGTTTACGCCGAAGACGGTGCCGAAGTTGTCGTGCTCCTCCTTTATCCAGGTCATAAGCTGCTTAAAGGGTATGGGAGTCATTCTTTCGCTCATGATTTACACCTCCGTATGTATTATTCTCTTTTAGCCGTTCAGCCTGCTCCAAAGCTTCTTTGAAGCTTCCATGGTGCGGGCGTTCATGGCCTCCTCGTCTATGCCGATGAGCTGGCGATCCTTCATGAGCAGCTTGCCGTTGCACATGGTAGTCTCGCACTGGCGGCCTGTCATGCCGAATATCATATGGCCGTCTATGTTTGCATCGGAGAAGGGAGTGAAGCACTTATAGTCCATGACGATAACGTCGGCGGCAGCGCCGGGCTTGAGTATGCCGAGAGGCGCGTCAAAGTACTTTGCTGCGATTTTGCGGTTGTTCTTAAAGAGCATATCGGTGACCTCGCACCATGCTACGTTTGGCATGCAGGCGTTGTGGCGCTGTATTATCAGGGCGACCTTCAGGCTCTCCAGCATATCGAAGGTATAGCTGTCGGTACCCAGGCCAACGGTTATGCCCTTCTTTATCATCTGCAGCACAGGCGCGCAGCCTACGGCATTTCCCATGTTGGATTCGGGATTGTTGCATACCATTGTGCCGGTCTCCCTGATAATGTCCATCTCGGCGGGATTCACGTGTATACAGTGGCCCAGCATGGTCTTGGGACCGAGTATGCCGTTGTTCAGCAGGCGGTTCACGCTTCGGGTGCCGTAATTGTAGGCGGTGTCGTAAACGTCGTTCATGCCCTCGGACACGTGTATATGGAATCCGGTCATGCCGTTGTTTTCCTTTACCATTTTCTCAAAGGTCCTGTCGGATATGGTGAAGAGGGCGTGGCCGCCGAACATTGCGCTTATCATGGGGTTCTTCTCCCTGGCGCAGTGGCGTATGAAGTCGCCGTTCTCCCTGATGGCCAGGTCGCACTTCTCCTCCCCGTCCCGGTCGCTGACCTCATAGCAGAGGCAGGCGCGGACGCCCAGCTCCTTGGCTACTTCCTCAATGGTGAAAAGGCTGCCGGGTATTTCGCAGAAGCTGGCGTGATGGTCGAACAGAGTAGTGCAGCCGGTCTTTATGCTGTCTATGAAGGTGGTGTATGCGCTGTAGCGGGTCCCTTCCAGATCCAGATTGCGGTCTATGGCCCACCACATGCCGTCCAGTATCTCATAGAAGTTGGTGGGGTTATAGCCCTTTATAGAGAGACCGCGGGCAAGGGCGGAATAGATATGGGAATGCACGTTTATGAATGCGGGCATTATTACGTTGCCTTTAGCGTCTATGAACTCCGCATCGGGGTACTTTGCCTTTAGGGCTGCCGTCTCGCCCAGCTCTATTATTTTTGTTCCTTCTACGACTACGCCACCATTTTCTATATAGGGCATTGCATCGTCCCTGGTTATAACCTTACCGTTCGCTATGAGATACATATTTTTCCTCCTCTTTTTAAGAATGCCTGATGACTGATAATGATAAAAACGCGCCGACTAAAACACGATTTGTTTTAAGCCCGCGCGCGAAGCACTTCCTTACAGCTTCCGATATGCCTTACTGTTTGTGCTATTATTTTATCATGCTTAACATCGTATAGGCAATAGCTTTTTTGCCCGATGACCAAAAATTTTTCAGCCGGAAACAAAATCTTTTTCGCTTTTGCCCCGCGCCAATGTATGGTATAGTAAATATATCTTTGTTTTGCCGTTATCTGGCGGCGTTTCAGGAGGAATAAATGCAGAATCTCACCGTAGGTCTTCTAAAGCGCATAGCCGCTGCCATAGCCGCACAGTTCGGCAGCAACTGCGAGGTCGTAATATACGACCTCACCTGCGAAAGCCCGGAGGATATGATACTTTACATAGAAAACGGCCACGTTTCAAAGCGTAGCGCCAATGCCGGCCCCAGCCATGTAGTTCTTGAGGCCATGCGGGACGGACGCAAGGATATCCCCGACCACTACAACTACCTTACCAAGACCCACGACGGCCGCATTCTCCGCTCCAGCACGGTATACATAAAGGACGAAAAAGACAAGGTCACAGGCATATTCGCCATAAACTACGACATGACTGAGCTTATGATGACGCAGTCCGTCATAAACGCCATAGTGCAAAACAACCCGGGAGGGGAACCGGAGCGCATACCCACCAACGTGAACGAGCTGCTGGACGATCTCCTCGAGCAGTCGGTACAGCTCATAGGCCGCCCGGTTGCCATGATGAACAAGGACGACAAGGTTAAGGCCATACGCTTCCTCAACGATGCGGGCGCCATGCTCATAACCAAGAGCGGCGACAAGATAGCCAAGTACTTCGGCATCAGCAAGTACACCCTATACTCCTATCTGGATATCGCCAACCAGTGATATTTACCCAAGCAAAAAGCGGGCGCTGTGCCCGCTTTATCTATTTCAATTTTCCATCTGCTTCCCCATGAAGTTGGCGGCGGTCTCGCATACCTTCAGCTCGGTATCACCTACCATATCCCCCGGCTCCCGGCTTACCATCACTACCGCGCCTATTGCGTCGCCGGCGCAGAGTATCGGCACTATCACTTCTGCAGTGTATTTCTCAGGATCCTCGCCGTCTATTATGCCCTGCATCTCACACTGCCCCTTGTTTATCACCAGCTTTTCCCTCTCCTTCATGCAGCGTTCCACGTCCTCATGTATGGGCCGCTCCATAAGCTCCTTTTTACTGCCGCCGGATACCGCTATTACGGTATCCTTATCGCATATAAGCGTGGTGCGGTTGAGGGATTGATGCAGCGATTCCGCGTATTCTCTGGCAAAATCCCCCAGCTCGCCTATGGGCGAGTATTTTTTGAGTATTACCTCCCCTTCCCTGTCCGTGAATATCTCAAGGGGGTCGCCCTCCCGTATACGCAGCGTCCTCCGTATCTCTTTGGGTATAACTACCCTGCCCAGCTCGTCTATTCGCCTCACTATTCCTGTCGCTTTCATGGTTCCTCCTGTGGTGTGGTAATCTTTGCTTTGTTTTCATAGTATCCGCAGCTTTTCCAAGGGTATGCAAGACTTTGCCATGGTGGATTTTGCCATGTTTTCACAAAGGTAATCCTTCAGTTATGCTACCATCAGTTGACAAGAGCACTGCCTATTGACAATTCTCTCCGGCGATATTATAGTAAAAGCCAACGATACATTCTATTTATCGAATTTGTAAATCATCTCGTTTCATCAAATTCACTAAGAAAGAAGGTTACTTATGAGCAAATTCAGCAGGATTTATATGCCCAATATAGTATGTGGCCGCGGCTCCCTGTCCTTTGCGGCATCCCTGGGTAAAAAACGCGTTGCAGTGCTGGGCTACGCCGATACTGTGGCGGAGCTGGCGAAGGACGTATTCAAGGATACCGATGCGGAGGTTCGCTATATCGCCACCGTATCCCACGAGCCCCTCATACGGGACATATTCGATAACCTTCCCGCCGTTATGGAATTTAAGCCGGATCTCATCCTAGCAATAGGCGGCGGCAGTGTAATGGACGTTTCCAAAGGGTTGCATCTTTTCTATGAAAACCCTGACATGACCTTTGAGGAAAGTCTTAAGCCCTTCGCCCTGCCGGAGCTGGGCAAGCTGGCTATCTCGGTATTCGTGCCCACCACCAGCGGCACGGGCTCCGAAACCTCATCCGCAGCAGTATTCATAAACGAGAAAACCCATGTAAAGAGCCTGCTCCTCTCAAATACCCTCATTCCCGATTATACTATACTTGATGCCGACCTTACAGATAGACTCCCCCGCAGTGTGCAGATATCAACAGGCCTTGACGCCCTCTGCCATGCCATAGAATCAACCACCGCCCGCAACACAAACGACTTTACAAGGGCGATAGCTACCCAGTCCGCGCTGGACATACTGGAATACCTTCCCATTGCCGCAGACAGCAACAGCAGTGATCAGCAGCGCCGTGCCGCAAAGGAAAAGCTGCATATGGCCGCCACAATGGCAGGTATAGCCATCACCAACTCCTTTACCGGCATTGTCCACTCATATGACCACCCCGGCCCGGAATTCGGCATTCCCCACGGCATAGTTTGCGGCATAATGCTTCCCTATTCAATGGAGATGGTAGGGCCCACCGAGGAGTATGCCTGCATCGCCCGCAGACTGGGTTATACCGGCAGCACCGCGGAGCTTTCCAAAGCTCTCATGCGCCATATCACTAAGCTTAACAGCCGCCTCGGCCTATCCGAGAGTTTCTCTGACGCAGGAATAGATAAAGAAAGATATTTTGCCAACGTTCCCCGCTGGTCCGAAATCTCCCTCAATGCCATGGCTACCAAGCTTTCCCCCGCCAACATGGACGTTGAAAAGGGTAAAAAGTTCTACACCCTTTGTTATTACGGCAGCAAGGACTAAACTCAAATCGCGTATAAGACGGCAAAATAAGCAGCCGGCTGAAGGATAAAATATCAAATCCAAAAGCACCATCATTTTAGCACAGAAGGGAACGCCCGAAAGATTATCAAAATTATCGGGCGTTTCTTCTTACAGATGGTATAATATGTCGCTTTTTTCTGGTATGCCCTACGCTCACTGGCGCGAATCTCCCGGATGCGCTCCAGCAGCTCATCAAAGTAATCCTTGCCAAAGGGGCGGCCATTCTTCATCATTTCATCGTTGAGAACAAATCCCTTCTGGATGTACTCTTTCAGCGTCTTCGTCGCCCACTGACGAAACCACGTGGCCTTCTTGGAGTTCACGCGATAGCCGACGGCGATGATGGCATCGAGGTTATAGTGATCGATGCTGCGCCGCACATCACGGCGGCCCTCCCTGCGAACCACTAAGAATTTCTTAGCAGTTGTCTCGGATGTCAGTTCTTCCTCGGTGTATTATTTTTTCAGATGCTGGATGATATTTTCCTGGGTGCAGCCAAACAGCTCAGCCATACCATTCTGGCTGAGCCAGAAGTTGTCTTCTGCAAATATCACGCTGACGTATTCCTTATGGCTGCCGTTGTTATACAGCAGAATTTCGCTGCGCTCCATCATTTCAAATTCCATTTACGCCCCTCCGTTCCTCTGTCGGCACGTATATGCCACGCTTGTCTTTATTTCTATATCTGATTTCAGATAATATTGTATGCGATTTTTTTACTCTTTGCAAGGATAATCAAACCTCCCCTTTAAATAAAGCTGCAAGATAAAGGCATACACTAGGAAAACCATCATTGTGTCTGCTTTTTCTATATGCTAAAGTGATCAATGAGAAAAGGAAAAAATAAGCGTATATGGACTCCGAGCAGGAGTCAGAAATCATACACAAACATCTGGATGGTCATATTTCTGCACGAATTCTTGAAAAAGAATATGGTGCAGATATTGGAGGGGCTGCGACTCACGGTAGTAAAACTTGAGATTGAAAATAAGCGATTAAAAAGGATGCCGGATAGGGTATCCATACATATCTGGCGTACCAGACGATGCCGATCCAAGGCAGCATGAAACCGTATTATCACTGTTTGGCGCGGCTGAAGCAGTTTGTAGGCATGAAAAACGAGAAGCAGAATTCTCAGGTATTCTTGCACACCGACGAGGATTTTGCACACTCCCCACAAGCCTTCCGACAGGCGCACGAGCACTTATAACATGCTTTGTTCCATGTCGTGAGTGGGAAATCTCACTGATAATGCAATCATTGAGACAATCAATGGTTAGAGCAATGAGCAGCCTTTTCTTGACTTTGACTTGGCGACCGTAAAGGATGTTCCAAGATTTGTTGGACGAGTATGCCCATTACTACAACCATGAGCGCTCTGTGGCCGCTCTGGGCTATAAAAGCCCAGTTCTGTGCAAAACCGAACCGGGCGTCTAATGTTATGGTGGTTCTGTGTGTCCACTTGTAATTGGCAGATGCATATATTTGGTGGTTATTTGTCGCTTCAGCGGCAAGATAATTTTATGCGGCAACCACTATATGAGCACAGCACAGAATAGGCGAATAATCGTATATCACCGCTTCAATTCAATAGGGGAAATATGCTGTCGCGGGACGTGGGTTCACCTCAACCAAAGAAATCTACTGCTACCACAAAATGCCCCAAAACAGAGTAGAACGGACGCCTATGGAAACTTCCCGCTGGTGTTTGAACCGATACGCAAACTGGTTCACGCAAGCCGGGAAGCCATTGAATTCTACAAAAAAGTATGCAACCTTAATAAAAAGCAGATGACAAAACCTAATGATTTGTACTATATGGCAAATCTAAAAACAATCCCTAAACAAATTCTCTAAAAGGTAGATTGATTATAATCAATGAGGTTTTTACCAATGGAATGCGTAGCATAGTGAGAGTCGCACACTCCGTGTTACGCTAAGGAAGATCTGACGCTGCATAAATAAAAAAAACTGCAGAGACTATCGTATATAAGGAGCGTAAAGCGGTTTGGAGTTGAATATCCGTGAAGATAAAAAGTTAGTTAATATATGGCTGACAAAATTGGAAAAGGCGGATTCTGTTTTGCAGAACCGGTTGAATGAACTTTATACCGAATACAAGGCGAAGAAATATGTGGTAGCTGTATTTGAGTCCGGTAGCGGCGACCTTTACGAGAACACACGAGATTTGCTACTACTTAACCAGCGACGCACTGCCGAAAAATCTGTGCAACAAGAGAAAAAACAACGCATGACGGAAATGAAGCACTGACTCTCGGGCGGAAGAACGCATTTTCCGCCTGTTTTGTCCACATCACGAAACACTAACTATTATTTGGTAATATCGACAAGCCCGTACGCCACATTAATATACACATTTACCATAAGTTCTTTTGCGGTTTTACTGCTCGCTCATGAAGTTGATAGCACAATAGCGCCATCAATGAGTGTTGATATAAAATCAGTTCGCAGTGTGTTGCGCTCAAATTTGTGGTTTTTAAATTACTGCCATACATTTTTATTTATAGAGAAGATTTTCACGTTTTACAAAGGTACTCATTTTAGATTGCCATGGTACTCCTTTTCGCTTTGATCGAAGTGCAAACCTTCTAATCCACATCATTCATTGAGCTTTATATTGCTCATATCCATGCCGATCGTAAAATCAATAAATTTAGATACTATAGGATGGTTAAGCATCTCTTTTTTGTACATCAGCCACGTTTTCCGCATTAGCTTATTACCGTCCATATCAGTAAGCGGCAATGCGTACAGTTTCGAATCATACGAAAAATATTTTGAGTCAGTGAAAATTCCGAACCCCAAACCGTATCGTATCATAGAAACACAGCAGTCTCCTGTATATACTCTGAATCGAGGTCTAAGCTCTGTCGAATAGTGATCATTCCACCACCTGAATATAGTATTAGTCGTAATATGATTGGTATTGTATTCAATATAAGGTATATTGGGTAATTCCGCCATGTCAAACGGGTGGTTATATACTGCGCAAAATTGATCCTCGCTCACGAGATGTCTTTGTAAATAAGAATCCTCTGCATTATACCGTGCAAAGCAAATGTCTATCATTCCATCTTCCACGCTGCGTGCAAGTTCATCGCTCAACGCAGTTATTATCTCTATTTTTACATTGGGATACTTCGCGGTATATTCAGCCAGCAATGCGGGCATTACATACCTGACGTAGGAATACGGAACGCCGAGGCGCAATGTCCCCCCCATATTTTCGTCCCTCACGTTTATGCAGCCCTTTGCTTCCCTTATTGCTTCTATTACGCGCTCCGCTTTTTGCGCTATCCTTTCGCCCTCCAACGTAAACTTTGAACCTCGTCTTCCCCTCACAAGCAGCTGCGCTCCCAGCTCTTCCTCAATGGCTTGTATGCGCTTTGTAAGCGCGGGCTGCGATAAAAAGAGAAGATTCGCCGTTTTTGTTATGTTGCGGGTCTTGCTTAATACTGCTATTACTTCCCAGTCAAAATCTCGCATTTTTACTACCCTTCCGAATTTTTATGTTGTACCGCGCAAGCCAAATAATACCAACATTCTTATTAAAAGATCTAAACAAATAAATCCTCAGATATTTTCTCCCACTTTGCCATAAAATAAGCAAGTGCAAGTATATCAGCACAACCGCCCGGTGACAGATTCCTTTCAATCATTTCCTTGTCCATCTTATATAATTCGTCTTTCCTCTGTTTTATGGGCAACATACCTATCTCTTTCGCTCTGTTTTGGACAAACTCCAAGCCGGGCTTTCCTCCCCGGTGCAAGATATTCGTATCCTCAAGAATTCCCATTATATCGCAAAGAACGAGTATTCCCGGCGTATCCGTAAGCTCAGAATAGTCTCTTAGCCTGTCTGCAGCAAACAGAGCTGTCTTAAAGCCTTCAGCCGCTTCACCCACGGCCCCTTTTGCTCCATAAGCGGCATATACTTTGTTGCCATTTGTTAAAGGATGTTCGCCTGCGTTTTTCAACCGTGTTTCGATATCCGCACGGGCAAGCGCAACGGCATTCTCTATCCACTCTCCCCCCTCAGTTATGGATCTGCCTATTCCCGCCAACAGAAGCCCCATAGAATAGATTATACCTTTGTGGGTATTTATCCCTGAAGTTGCAATAAACATCGTTTTTTCGCACCTCATGCCCACCTCCCGAAGTGTCCGCATTCCTCCGCCAGACATTCCTATCCTCACCGCCTGCCGAAAATACGGTTTGAGAGCTTCCGCACTTTTTTCAAAAAGAGGCACGTTCATATCGCTATGCGCCCCGTTGTTATTCTTGTCAACCAGGCCGGGTTTGGGTGTCGTATACAGTTCATCCAGCAAAGACATATAAGCCGCTTCGCTAAGCATCTCCTCTGCGTAGCCGCGAAGCAGCTTTTCCGTCATCCTTATTACTGCCTCTTCCCCGTGTGCTCTGCTTCTCGCGCACTCCACAGCCGGCCGCGAGCATATAAGGCATTTCCTCCTGTTTGCACGGGAAAGTTTCCCTTTATCGCCTATAACATCCATATCAAACAGTCGTGCAGCAGGGAATTTCTCCTCTATGCATTGCGTTATATTCTTGACCTGTTCGTCCGGCATATCCGTAAGCAAATATCCTTCCGGTCCTGTCGTTCTGTCTATGGTTAGGGTGTATTTTATTTGTCCATCAAGGCCGGCGTTCAATTCCGCCATGCCTCTATCGAAAAGCATTCGCACAAGAGGCGTTCGCTTTATTTCTCCGGGAATGTTCATAGTAAAGCAGACAAGGCGGCCACCTTCTCTCAGCAGCTGCCTTTGTATGTTTGCCCTTATTTCACGAACCAACAGCATCTCATTTAATGAAACGTGATATTTCTTCATAGGTCGTCTCCGGCACCATCGTTTTGCTTTCTTCCAACCTTTTTGTCCTTATAAGTTCCCTTACCTTGCTTGCACTTATGCCTTTTAATCTTTCTGTTTCTATAAGTTCTATTCCATATTTCGGCAATAGTTTTTTTAGTCTTCTGTTATAAGCTGATGTTACGCAGCAATTGGGTTCCGTTCCCACAAACCTCTTTATGATTCCCAATTTCGGTGCTATTTTTTCACCAAACAGAACGATGTCCAGATCTGCCTGTATTTCCTCAGTGCGTTTTTTGTCTTTTATGAAATATGTCGGAAAAGTAGCTCGCGAAATAAGGTACTCCTCGCTTCGATGCACAAAACATTTTTTTATGCCCGATACCCCGTTTTTCACCATTGTGAATCGCTGTTCACATGAAAACATGGCTCCCTGCTCGCTAAGAACAAATATATGCAGCCAGTCGCACATTGTTGAAGCCCTTTCGATAAGATACCTGTGTCCGAATGTAAAAGGATCACAGTTGCACACCACAGCCCCATTAGCCCCTTTAGGACACGGCAAGCTGCTCAGGTATTCTTCCAACCCGTTTTTTCGATTTTCCATGAGCAGCGCTTCATTTGTTTCCGCTAAGGCAAAAAAACCCATTGCCGCAAATTGTGATTTGTATTTTGGCTTCGTGCACAAAAGCAGGTGGCTTACTCCCTTTGAATATGCCTCGCTTATAAGCTCACTCATTACAGAAGCGCACAGATTTTCCCCCTCATGAGCCGGGCTGACCGCGATCTGCTTGATAACCTTTCCCGCCCTCGCCCCAGTTGCCACTATTTTCCCTTCATCGTCCGTGATTATACAAACCACGTTCCAGTCTTCCTCATCTCGCAGCCCCCTTGATATAAGGAAGTCGCGATATGCGTTATGTAGTTCAGCGTCTATAGGTTTCGAGTATAATACAGTATTCAAAGGATCTTCCCCCAGATCTTCGCCCCATACTTTCTTTATTGCCCGTCCAAGGAAGATTCGGTAGGGTATGTTCTTCCGTTTTTCATCACAAATGCACAATCCATAAGCGCTCTATGGTCCGTCAGGATATCCTTGCTCCATGCGGCTATGTCCGCATAAGCACCCTCTTCTATCCTCCCAACATCTTTTATACCGATTATTTCGGCATTGATCGATGTAGCCGCCTTAAGTGCGCGAAACGGGTCTGTGCCGCTTCTCAACCAACATGAATATTCATTGCCGCAGTCATAGTTGTTATGCTGGAAAACAATGTCGCTCCCATATCCAAGCTTTATATTGCTGTTAAGTATATGCTTTCGGCCTTCTTTTAATCTCTCCGCATATTTAGCAAGCTTACAGCTCATCTGATGATCTTGGGACGGCAACGGATTAGGGCTGACAACAACATCGTATGGAAAAAATGTGGGAACCAGCACCGTGCCGCATTTTTCTATTACGCGTACCGTAGGTGCATCCATCAGTGCGCCGTGCTCCATGCAGTCAATACCCATTTTTGCAAGCTTCTGCATAGCTTCCGGGCCATATACATGAGCGGTCACTTTCATTCTTAAGCTATGCGCAGTCTCAATTATGGCCTTTAATTCTTCATCCCTGAAATAGATCATATCAGGATCAGAATCCGGCGAATAAAAAGAGCCCGAAACCATCACTTTAATAAAATCCGCTCCCAGCTTTTGCTGTTCCCTTACGGCATTGCAAAAAAAATCCGTGCCGCAGCCTATGGATCGATAATGATCCCGCATGGCTTCCGCCATCATAAAGTTCGTTTTCAGTGCCTGACTGTGATCGGCTGGCCCGCCATTAACACCTAAGTACATAGGCGCAACCATAAGTCTCGGTCCGTCAAAATAGCCCTTTTCGATGGTACGTTTGACATCTATGGAGCCGTAACCATCAAACGATGAACAACCCACATGACGTATGGAGGTAAATCCTCTTGCCATGGCCTTCTGTGCGCTTCTCAACACAGCAAGAGTCTTGTATGCAGGAGAGTTAAATATGTTTTCCTTTCGCTTTTCTCTCCAGTCAAAATATGAAAGGTGTACATGTGCATCTATAAGTCCCGGAGTCACAGTCTTATCGGACAAGTCGATTATCAGAGCGTCATCTCTGCATACAGAAGTTCCGACCTTCTCAATCCGGTTTTCCCTTACCAATATTTCGCGTTTTTCGAACAGCTCATCGTGAATGCCGTCATAGAGCATACCACACTTTATGACAGTTGTGCCCGCAACCCCACTTTTCGCCATGCTTCATTCTCCTTATGTTCTGATAGGGCTTGTTTCTTGCTTCAGCCACTCGGAATCCTCTTCATTCAGATATGGCGCCAGCCTCTTGTACGTTTCCTTGTTGTATTCGTTTACCCAGTTCAGTTCTGCTTCGGTGAGCTTATCCGCTAATATAGCTTCTCTCTCCAATGGAATATATGTCAGCGTTTCAAAGCCCAAAAAGCGCTTTCCGTCAGACACCATGCTCTCCACCGCCGTTATTGTGTTTTCGATCCGTATCGCATGGCTTCCTTTTCTGTATATGCCCGGTTCATTGGAGAATATCATCCCCGGCTCCACCGGTGCGGTAAACGTATAATGGAAAAACGGGCTCGCATCTACCGCTATCTTGCATGGGCCTTCCTGAATATATGTAGCATATCCCATTCCATGACCTGTTCCCGCCGGATTATCCAGCCCACGATTCCAATATTCGCTTTTTATGATGCTGTCCAGCAGTGGGCCCGTGGTTCCGTAAATATATTTCTGCATAGCTAAACGTATATGCTGTTTCAGGACGAAAGTATAATCCTCCTTCATCTGCTGCGTAAGCGGTCCTAATGCTATGGTTCGGGTGATATCCGTGCTACCCTCATTATAGTGGGCGCATACATCAAAAAGCAGGAAGCCCTTTTTCGGTAATATGTCACACTTTCCTTTCACCGGCCTATAATGAAGCTGCGTTGCATTGTCATAGCAGCCGACTATTGGCACATTGGCAGGGCAGATGTAACTCTTATATCGTTTCCTGTCGTTATCTATCCAGGAACCTAAGAAGCTCTCGTCGAGAACTCCCCTATCAATGTTATCCCTTATATAGCGTATAAGACGAACTATACTCGCGCCTTCCATTGCATTTGCTACAGCCAGATTCTTAAGTTCCGTATCATTCTTTACGCACTTAAGGCCGGTTATTATATCCATGCCTTCAAGCCGTATAGTTTTTGCATCCAGGCTATCCGCTAAGGCTGCGCTCGTTTTCCACGGATCGTAATAAATTGTACTGTCTTCTTTTATTTTATTGAGCGCTTTGCTTACCAGCGATTTTTCATTCCATTCGATACCATCCTCTTTCAATACGGCAAGCAGGTCGGTGGAAATTTTACCAGCATCAGTAAATAAGTATGCTCTTTCATCTGAAATAAGCAGGTATCCATGAAATACCGGATAGAGCTCGCTGTCGGCGCCACGGAGGTTGATAGCCCAGGCTATATCGTCAAGGCCGGAAGTAATGTACCAATCTGCCCCCAACTCTGCCATTTTACGGCGGATCACTTCAAGTTTTTCCTTTCGTGTCTTGCCGCAGTATTCAACAGAGAAATCGTATATTTGCGCATCGGGTATACCCGGTCTTTCATTCCAAAGCTCTCCCAATAAATCTCTATTCGTGCACAGCTCAACTTTTTTGCTTGCCAACTCGCTCAGAATTTTTCGGCGCTCTTCAATCATGACAACTCTGCCGTCAAAGCCTACTCGTCCCTTCTTAGGCAACTCCGCCAGCATCCATTTATAAATAGAAGGTGCCTTTGGGTCGATCATGCAGTATCGTTCGATTCCAGTACCGGCAAGTTCCTTTTCCGCTTGCTGAACATAGCGTCCATCAGTCCAAAATGCCGCTTTATCTTTTGTAATTACTATAGTGCCTACCCACCCGGTAAAGCCCGATATCCAGCGCACGGTTCTCCAATGATCTGCAACCGCAACGCTCTTGTGCGGATCAGCTGAATATATTATGTATGCATCTAAATTTTCATCCCGCATCTTGCTGCGGAGCATCTCTGCTTTTTTTCTAAAGCTCATAGGTGCCTCCATGGCTCATGATCAGTATCTTGTACATGCGACAAAGTGCCCAGGAGTTACTTCATTAAGCTGTATGTCCTGCATACTGCAAGCCTCGGAAGCGTACGGGCACCGGCTCGCAAAGCGGCAGCCTGGTTTCGGGTTTATGGGATTACTTATTTCTCCTTTGATAATATGTGGCTCTCTACTGCGCTCGCTCAACTCCGGGATAGGTATGGCATCCAGCAGCGCTTGAGTATACGGATGCATCGGGTTGTTAAAGAGCTCCTCCGTTTCGCTAAATTCCACGCATTGCCCCAAGTACATTACCGCTATTCTATTGCTTATATGCTTTACTACGCTCATGTCATGGGTTATAAACATATATGTGAGGTTATGCTGTTCCTGAAGATCCATAAGCAAATTAAGTATCTGTGCCTGTATAGAAACATCCAACGCAGACACTGGTTCATCACAGACGATGAACTTGGGATCAACCGCCAACGCCCTTGCTATACCTATTCTTTGGCGTCGTCCTCCGTCTAACTCGTGAGGATAGGCGTTCGCAAATCTTGGTGCTAGCCCTACCGTTTCCATAAGCCCGTTGACCTTTTCATTGATTTCATTTTCGGAATGAAGCAGCCTGCATACTTTTATGGGTTCGGCAATTATATTACTTACTGTCATTCTGGGGTCAAGCGATGCATATGGGTCCTGAAATATCATCTGCATGCTTTTTCTTAAATTGTGCATTTTTTTGTTACTGAGTTTCGTTATATTCTGTCCGCGGTAAAATATTTCTCCGCCTGTAGGCTCATATATTTTCATAATTGTTCTGCCGAGTGTTGATTTGCCGCAGCCGCTCTCACCGACAAGACCTACTGTTTCGCCTTCCATAACATCGAGTGAAATTCCGTCAACAGCCTTAACATATTGGCTCATATGGATATAACCTCTTTTTGCGAGGAAATATTTTTCAAGCTCTTTTACACGAATAATCGGTGTATTTTCCTTTACATTTTCTGTCATAAGCCCTGCCTCCGTTTCTTTGTCCCTGATTTAAGCTTTTTGATTTTTAAGTATTATAATCTCTGCCAATCATCCATTCACTGCTGCTGACTGTTCCTGAACAATTTTGTCTGCACTGTCTTTGCAATATTCCCAGCAGCTGCAATACTGGTCTTCTGAAAACTGCGTCCTGCATGGCATATAATCCTTACAGATTTTCATTGCCTTACTGCATCTTGGCATAAACGCACAACCCGAATTAAGCTTTAACAAATCAGGCGGTGTTCCCGGAATCGGGATAAGTGACTGACGTTCACCGTTTGTATGAGTTCCTATACTTCTTAAAAGTCCCATTGTGTATGGGTGCTTAGGATTATAAAAAATCTCATCTGTTGTTCCGTGTTCAACAATCTGTCCGCCGTACATAATGTTAATTTTCTGACAAAGTGTTGCAACTACGCCGAGATCATGTGTTATCATAATAATCGCTGTTCCCGTTTCCTCGGCTATCTGTTGTAAAAGTTCCAATATCTGGCTCTGAACTGTAACATCCAGTGCCGTTGTAGGTTCATCTGCAATAATCAGCTTAGGATTGCATGAAAGTGCAATCGCTATGATAATTCGTTGTCTCATACCACCTGAAAACTGGAACGGATACTGGTCGATTCTCTTTTCCGGACTTGGTATTCCGACTTTTTTCATAAGCTCTATAGCTCTTTCTCTCGCTTCCTTTTTACTGCACTTTGTATGTCTTAAAATCTGTTCCTCAATCTGTGTTCCGACTTTCAATATCGGATTTAAGAATGTCATCGGGTCCTGAAAAATCATTCCTATATCATTGCCCCTTATTTCCTGCATTCTTTTTTCATATGCTTTTTTATTGTTTTTATATTTTTCGCTTATTGGAGAAATCTCCTCACCATCAAATATAATGCTGCCAGATACGATTCTTCCGTTGTCTGCCAAAAGTCCCATTAAGGAAAGCATTCCGACGCTTTTTCCGGAACCGGATTCACCGACAATTCCTAATATTTCTCCTTTTTCAAGACTGTAATTGACATTTCTTACTGCCTTTACAATTCCCTGTCCTGTTTTAAATTCTGTTGTCAGATTTTTTATTTCCAAGAGTTTCATAGGCGTGCCTCCTTATCTCTTTCCCTTAGGATTTAATGCTGAGTTCAAACCTTCACCGATGAAGTTAAGGCTGAAGATTGTTACACAAATAGCCGCTACAGGAAACAGCATCTGATATGGGAAAATCTCAAGATATGTTCTTGCATCCTGTGCCAGTGTACCGAGACTTGCCATCGGTGCCGAAATACCTACACCTACGAAGCTAAGAAAAGCTTCCATAAATATTGCCTGAGGTATCATAAGTGTTACTGTTACAATAATTGTTCCGAGTGAATTGACAATCAGGTGTTTAAATAAAATCCTTCTGCTATTCGCTCCCAGAACAAATGCGGCAAGTGCAAATTCCTGTTCTTTTAATGTAATAATCTGTGACCTTACCATTCTTGCCATTGAAATCCAGCCTGCCACGCAGACACCAATAATAATGCTTCGCACATTTGAACCGAATATCAGCATTATGAGGATTATGTAGAGAAGTTCAGGTATTGAATAAAGAATATCCGTAAGTCTCATCATCCACATATCAACACGTCCTCCGACGTATCCTGCGATACCGCCGTAAATAACACCGATTATCGTATTAATCACTGCTGTAACAATACCAACCATAAGACTGATTCTTGCACCATAAAGAACTCTTGTAAAAAGGTCTCTTCCGAATCTGTCTGTTCCAAACCAGTGTGCTGCACTGGGACGCTGGTTCATTATTGCTGTATCCATTCCGTCATATGAATATGGGGAAATCATCGGTCCGAATATTGCCATAAGTGCAATTATTAAAAATATTACAAGTGCAATCATTGCTCTTTTATTTTTTACGAACCTCTCACAGACATCTTTAAAAAAGCTCTTGCTTTCAATGGCGATAAATTCATCATTCTTTTCGTCTGGGTCTATCGGTTCAAAATATTCTGATTCATTTAACATGGCACTTACCTCCTACTTTGAAAGTTTTATTCTAGGATCAACAACAGCTGATATAATATCAACCAGAAGATTGCATACAATAATCATCGCACCGATAAAAATTGTCATTCCCATAATAATCGTATAATCTCTGTTTGAAATCGCATTTACAAACTCGCGTCCGATACCTGGAATAGCAAATACATTTTCAATTACAAAACTACCTGTAAGAAGGAATGCTATCATTGGACCTGCGATTGTAATTACAGGTAAAATCGCATTTTTCAAAATATGCTTAAAAGTAATAGTGCTCTTTTTAAGACCTTTCGCCTTTGCCATTACCACATAGTCCTGATTCATTGCTTCGCTGTAGCTTGACTGTACAAGTCTTGAAATCTGTGAAATCGGATATGCCGACATCGCAAGAACAGGAAGTATATAATGTCTCGGTGTTGTAAGTCCCGTTGCCGGAAGCACTTTCAGGTAAACACCAAATACAAGCATTAAAAGAATCGCAAATACAAAGTTTGGAATACTTACACCAAGTGTAGTTCCGGTAAGAAGAATACCTCTCACCCATTCTTTTTTCGTTGCTGCCATCCATATTCCCATTGCAACTCCTACAATAAGTGAAAATACAAATGCACTTAATCCGAGTGAAACCGTATTCGGAAGTCCCTGTGCAATAATTGTATTTACTGAAACACCTGTCTTTTTGTAAGACACTCCCAAATCTCCATGTAAGAGATTCTTCATATACAGTAAATACTGCTGGTCAAGCGGCTTATCCAATCCATATTTTGAATTGAGCTGTGCAAGTGCCGTAGCTGAAATATTGTCTGATGAAAACGGATTGCCGGGCATCAGTCTTGTCAGAAAAAATGTTATTGTAATAAGAACAAACAGGGTAACTATTCCTAACCCCAGTCTTTTTAAAATATACTTCAGCATAATTTTCTCCTCCTTTTTTCTTTTCTGAATTAGTATAAAAAAAGACCCTGTTGCTTTTTCATTCAACAGCGCCTTTGCTATATTCCTCTTTTTCTTTTTTATTCAATTGTAAAATTCCATTTATGTATATAGTTGATACAAGTATAAGTGAACAGAAATCTGAAACACTTGAACTGTATAAAACTCCATTCAGTCCCAAAAATCTTGGAAGAATCAACAATGCCGGAATTAAAAATAATCCGTTCCTGCTGATTGAAATAAATGTTGCAACCTTTGGTTTTCCTATTGCCGAAAAGTACATCGAAGCCAATGTCTGAAATCCCAAGAATAGCATAAACATCTTTGATTTTCTCATTGCCATTGCTCCATATTCGGCAAGCTGGGCATCGCCGCTTGAAAATATTGCAAATAATGTTTTCGGTACAATCATCATCAGAAGCCATACCACCGTGCATATCACAAATGCAATTGCCTGACCAATCAATGCTGCATTTCTTGTCCTTTTGTACTGTTTTGCTCCATAATTGTAACTTATTATTGTAGATATTGCATTGTTCATTCCCAGTACAACCATAAGTGCAATGCTCTCAACAGTATTTACTACTGACAGTGCTGAGATTGCTAAATCTCCTCCGCCGGCTCCCATCTCATTATTACCATATATCATAAGTGAATTATTGGTTATGAGATTATTTACAAGACCAAAGCCCTGAAAAACTGCCGGTGCTGCACCAAGACCTGCAATTTCAAGCATCTTTTTAAATCTGACACTTTTTAATCCTGCCCATCTTAGTACACTTTTTTTCCTTGTAAAATACAAGGCACTTACCGTGGCTCCCACAACCTGGCTTAAAGCTGTCGCGGCTGCGGCTCCCTGTAATCCCGCATTGAATACTATGATAAAGAGTGCATCCAGACCAATATTTAGGAGTGCTCCTATCATTGAAACAACCATCGAATACCTGACATTTCCTTCTGCTCTTATTGCTCCTGCAAGTCCGAGATTCATAATCTGGAAAAACTGCCCAATTGCTATAATTCTTAAATAATCAACCGCCGGATTATGAAGTGCTGAACTTTCCCTCGCTCCACATAAAGATATAAGCTGACTGGCGAATATGAAGAAAAATAATGTAACAATAAATGCAAGTATGGCTCCCATTGAAACAATATTCGTAAAAGCTTCGTCTGCTTTGTCTTTTTCTTTTCTTCCAAGTGATAAGGAAATAAGTGCCCCGCCTCCTATAGTAAGAAGAACGGTAATTGCTGAGGTTACATTGTTTAACGGAAACATAAGTCCGATTGCTCCCAATGCATTTCTTCCAACAAACTGACCTACAAATAATCTGTCAACCACATTATATAATGCAGTTGTTATATTGCCGCATATTGCCGGAATCGACATAGAAACAATTAAGGGAAATAATTTTTTTGTACCGAGTGCATTAACCCTTTCACCCGCTTCCATGTCATCACCTCACTTTTTTGTTTTATGCTTTTGTTTTGCATGAGCTTATATTACACACGTATAATCATTTTGTCAATATGTATTTTTATACTTCATACACAACTTTAGTGTTTTTTGATTTGTATTTAATATAATTAGGTTATTTTTCGTTTTTGCCATATTATATTAAGCTATAGATGATTTTAATTGTCTTTAAAACTTTCTTTAACGCGTTAAAATAGTGCCTTGACTTTTATACACGTATAATTTAAACTCTTTTATATAAAGCAGATGGACGGCTTTTAACAGCTTCTGCTGCTGATATAAAATAATATAAAATAAGAAAGGACTGACTGCTATGAAAGTACAGGTATTAGTAAGTAAACCAAAAAGTTTGGACATAACTCTTAATGAAATGATGGAAAAATGGCATATTCTTGAATTAATTCCCGGTCTTGAATGTCATTTTTATACTTATGACAAATCTCTTACATCTGAAGAAATAAGCAATATTATTGATTCAGATACCGAGGCCGTAATCGGCGTTTATTTAAGGAAAGACCTTATCACTGAGGATTTCTTTATTAAACATGCAAAGCTTAAATATATGGCCGGAATGGCTCACGGATATGAGGAATTTGATGTTGAACTTACGCACAAATACGGTGTTACGATAACCAATACAGCCTATGGTGCTTCTACAATCGCAGAATTTGCATTTGCTCTTCTTCTTGATATATGCCATAAGGTTGAACTTCACAGCAGCTATGTTAAGACACATGACTGGGTAAATGATCCATCTCCACGTTACATGTTCGGATTGAGTGACCAGATAGAACTTAACGGTATGACTTTCGGCATCATCGGTCTTGGAAAAATAGGTTATCATGCTGCACTTATTGCAAAAGGCTTTGGTATGAATGTTATTTCTTTCAACAGACATTTAAAAACCGGTGCCGAATATGATTTTATAGAGCAGGTAAGTCTTGATGAAGTTTTGTCACGCTCGGATGTAATATCGCTTCACACACCTCTTACCGATGCAACTAAAAACATTATTAATAAAGAAAGCATTGCTAAAATGAAAGACGGTGTTATATTAATAAACACATCCCGTGGTGGTCTTATAAATGAGGATGACCTCGTTAATGCCTTAAATTCAGGCAAAATTTATGCCGCCGGTCTTGATGTCATAAGTGAGGAGCCCCCACGCCATGACCTTGGAATCCTTCACTGTGAAAACACTACGATAACAGACCATATCGCATACCTGCCAAAGACATCAAGACTGCGTTCAGTTTCGGTTGCCATATCTAATTTCAAGGCATATCTCGACGGCTGTCCTACAAGTGTAATCAATAAATAGTACAATGTTCTCATTTTACAATGCATCATTGACACCATATATCATCAGTGGTATACTAATACTAAATTAGTATAAGAATTGGAGAGTATCATGTCAAAAGGTGAAGAAACAAAAAACAGAATTCTTTTTGTGGCAAGAGATTTATTTTATGAATATGGATTCCATAAAACAACTGCCCGCATGATTTCTGAAAAAGCCAATACTAATCTTGGACTTTTGAATTATTACTTTAAAAATAAAAACGAGATGGGACTTATAATATACAGCAGTATCCGTGACAGGTTTGATGAACTTATCGCAGAATATTTTCCTGATATGGACGAGCTTACGCTATTCCTGTTCTCTAGTACACTTGAACTTTATCTTTGTATTACAAATGAAAAATATGGCAATTTTTTTCATGAATTTATCGGTGGTGAACCAAAAAACAGACGTTTTATCCAGGAACATATCTCCGATGTATTCTGCCGCTATTCTTCAGAATATGCACAGACACCGGAATATACAATGCTTGCAACAATAAGTATATCGGCCATCAAACCTGCCGTTGTAGATTACGTTCTCAATCACAAAGGTGAGATTAAGACAGATACCTATTTAAGATATTATCTTGAACAGCAGCTTCACTTCCTTGGTCATAACAAAAGTGAAGCTGACTCATATATTGAAAAAGTTCATAAGTTTTATATAAGTGTTGCACCGCGTTTTACACCGGTTATGACACCACTTGTTTAAAAACAAAAATGAAAGGACCTTTACACAGATGTTCATGTTACTTAAAAAGTTATCCACATCACGCATTATTGCTCTTGGATTTGCTCTTGCAATACTTACAGGCTCAATACTTCTTATGCTGCCATGCAGTGTACGACCGGGCGTGCATCTTAAATATATAGACTCGCTTTACACATCAACAAGTGCTGTCTGCGTAACCGGACTTGTAAGTGTTGATGCCAAAGATACATTTACTCCTCTTGGACAATTTTTCCTTGCTATGCTCATTCAGATTGGCGGTCTTGGTGTTACTGCCATCGGTGCCGGAATTATCATTGCCATGGGAAAAAAAGTTAATATGAAAGGACGAAGCCTTATCCGTGATGCTCTTAATGTTGATTCCGGAAAAGGCATGATTATATTTATCCGCGATATTTTTATGACAACAGTTTTTTTTGAGCTGGTCGGTGCCATGTTAAGTTATATTGTATTTTCTAAGGATTATCCGCCCGTTGAGGCTCTCGGAATAAGCCTGTTCCACTCAATTGCGGCATTTAACAATTCCGGATTTGATATTCTTGGCAATTACCGGAGTCTTACAGGATACTATGATAATTTTACACTTAATATTATAACTTGTGTGCTCATATTCTTTGGGGGTATCGGTTTTCTTGTAATCCGTGAATTAAGAATTAAACATTTTCACTGGAAAAAGCTCTCTATGCATTCGCGTGTTGTAATTTCAATGAGTCTGTTCCTTATTGTTTCAGGTACACTTCTCATTAAGGCAACTGAAAATATTTCATGGCTTGGTGCTTTTTTCCTTAGTTTTTCAACAAGAACAGCCGGTTTTTCAACATATCCACTCGGTAACTTTTCATCAGCCGGACTTCTCGTTGTGATTATACTTATGTTTATAGGTGCATCTCCAGGTTCAACCGGCGGCGGTATAAAGACGAGCACATTTTTTGTTTTATTGCAGGGAATCAAAATTTTTTTTTAAGGCGCCTTTTGTCCGCGAAAAAAGGCAGGCCGCGTTTGC
>ENA-OPXC01000611-OPXC01000611.1-human-gut-metagenome-genome-assembly--contig:-NODE-611-length-31449-cov-4.002325_pt1 | contig 31449 bp, 29 predicted proteins | sample MGYA00241512_ERZ502016 | MGnify/ENA primary metagenome ERZ502016 (study PRJEB25962, sample SAMEA2043043) | human gut metagenome | biome: human gut; feature: human-associated habitat; material: faeces...
TTTAAGAGTAATCTTTTCAAATCCACATTAGAGGATTTTTCAAAAATATATCCTGCCTGCGTTGCAATATCCAAAAGCCCTAGTATCGTTTCATCAAAACTGTTATCCGCCTTTTCATGGGCTACAATCTTATTATTTAAACGAGTTATTTTGACTTGTAGTTCATTTCGTTTCAAATCAAAAGTTTCCCTATCCAACTCTCCGTCCAAACGCATATCAAACAAAACATCCATCTTTTGTTTTAACCTCGTTTGCTCGGTTTTAAGTCTTGCAATTTCTTCTGTACAGAATTTTCTTTCAGAAGCTTTGGCCGTTTTTAGCTCCTTTTGAAGTTCTATTACGATACAATCGGGAAGTTTTATGCGATTAAGAATTGAACGGATTTGCTTGGTAAATTCTTCTTCACGAATATAAATCCTTGTTTTATCCTTCCGCCAGCAGGCCACATAACTAAACACATCCTTTTTTAACTCACAGGGGCATTGCCTGTTGGTTACGCCACATATTATTAACCCACGATATAGCAAATTTTTATCAGAAGTTCTTAAAAATTGTCCTGCTCTTATGGCCTTTTGTGCTTGACACATATCCCATAACTCTTTGTTTACCAAAGGTTTATAGATATGAGGCATAAGGCCTCGTTTGGTTTTCATCTCACCATAGTAAAAAGGATTCTCCAAAATAAAATGCATTGTATTGACGGATATTGGGGCTCCTTTGCGTGTTCTTAACCCCATCATATTGGCATAATGTTGAATTTCAGCAACACTAGCTCTGCCAAGCGAATACATCTCGTAGCATTTACGAATGATCGTAGCATCTGGTTCTTTTTGGCGGACAAAATGTTTGCCTCGCTCATCAATATAGTTTTCATACCCCAAAGGAGCCAATCCTGTGATTTCGCCATTTTTATTCTTTTGCTCATTGGAACGACGTACATTTTCGGATAATTGCAAAACATACGCTTTTGCACCCATTACCGAAAAATCCCAACGCATAATATCAACTGATGTAGACTGACTGTTTAAGACCATACCTTCACGGTAAAAATGCAGTTCAATCTTATTTTGCCGCATTAACTCATCCAGCAAAACGCTTTCCTTAAAGCTTCTCTGCACCCTATCCACCGTATCAGCCACAATAGCAATGGTTTCCCGTTGTTTCTTGCAGAAATTTATCATTTCCATAAATTGTTTACGTTCGCCACGCGTTGAACTCTCAACAATTTCAAAGCTTTTGATAATCTCCAGGCCTTTTCTTTCGGCATATTCATGAAGACGATTGCTCTGTGCCAGCAAACTCAAGCCTTCTTCCTGCATTTTTGTTGATACTCTGGTTAATATTATTGCTTTCATTATCCAATATCTCCCGTTGCATTGTTAATAAACATTTCGCAAAACCGATTAAATGCCGAGTACCTTGTTCCAATTCTTCGTCCGATACAGGTTTTGAAGAAATATTTTGCAATGCTTCTTTAAGTCCTGTCATCATATTATTACATCCTCTTACAAAATCTCAAGCAATTACTTCATTGTTTTTACATGAAATTATATCACTTTTCTATCAAGGGGCTAAAATTTAGCCCCTTGATACATTTGAACCTTAAATTTGCGTCAAAAGGCTCGCATTGGGAATTCCAATTTCCTGTAACAAAGGTTCGGCGGCTGCAACTGTTCGGGTGGCGGCATCTGCTTGTTTAATAATATTCTCTCGGGCTTTTTGCTCTTTTGCTTCTTTCTTTTTTAGACGACGGCGTTCATTTGCCTCTTTTTTGCGAACGGCAGCATTATCTACTTCTTGGGCTAAGAAATTCAGAATATCGTCATCAAATTCCTTTTCCACCACGCTCGTATAAAAATCTGCAAGGAAGTTGATTTTCTGTTCGGTTGTCAGCAAATCCAAGGAATAGCGAGCAATGCGCTTGCCACCTAAGCGAAGACTGAAGATGGAATTCTTTTCCGTATCCGTAATCAATTTGTTCATACGATTTTTAATATCCCAAGAATTGTTTTTGAAGTTTCTCATATTCTCGGTCAAAAGATTAAGAATACGCTCTTTGGCCTTTTCTAAAGTCAGCATACCTTCATCTTTGGAGTTTTCTATTTTGGTTGCATTGTATTTTTCTAAAAAGTTTTTCATTTTTATTTCCTTTCAATAAATTACATTTTGTGATTAAAGTTAAAAAGGCATAATAATTCCGTTATTGGAATTGCGGCATTCAGCCACCAAACCAATGGTGAAATCGGTTATTGTTAGGGGTTAATCAGAACGATTAGCGATTAGTGTGCTAAACGTGTCATCCAAAGATGTTGTTCCATTTTAGAAACTTGCTGTTTTAAGCAGAACAACTTCCATTGAAGACATATTTTTTTGTAAAATTTTATCATATCGTCTTCCTTTCGTTAAAAATTAAAATTGATAGGTTGTTTACCTTACACGCTCATTATGCAAACAAGACAAAATTAAAGTCAATAATTTGTTTTTACTGTATTTTTTAGAAATGTCATTTTAAATATATTTAAATAGATATTGATATATATTGCGAGGTAAAAAGTTTAGAATACTTTTCCTAAAAATGCTCTATCTTAATAAAATTAGCATCAGAATCGGCATTTTTTTATTTTTAAGGATTCGTTCATTATCCCATTAAAGAATATTAAACTTTTCACAAAGTATGTTAGCCTTAGGTATATTATGCAATGGGAAAAGTTATGAGAGAATGGGTTAATTTTAAGGTTCAGCAATTTAATAACGATACTTACCTTAACAATGTCTTATCTACAATGGACAATCAAACAGCCAAATATCAGTTTTCATCGTCCCATTCTTATCTTTATAAAGGCGAATCTGCAAAAGATTTTGAAAAATACCTCTCCGCATTATTAAAAAGGGAATATGCAAAGAATCTCGCGACGTTGATAGAAAGCAATAAGTTTACCTATTGCAACAATATGACGGATGTTCTCTTGTTTTTAAAATATTTCATTCCAACATTTTCAGATGTCTATAATTTAAGTTCAAAAGCTGAGGCTAACAATGCAGGCAGTTCAATATTAGAACTGATTAAGTGTTACGAAAAGCTAGATAATAAAGAAAATCCATTTAAGAAAAAGGACTTAGACAGTTTAACCAATTTTCTTTTAAGACTCCCAACTAAAATTTGTGTTCAAAACCAATATCTAGACCAATATGCTCCCTATTACGCAAATGCGCTGAGGTTCTTTTTATCAGTCCTCACAACTATTTTTAATCTGGATGTAAAACAACCTACACCTAATACTTTTACTGGTTTTAAAGAAGAAATTACCAATACCGACAACAAAAGATTTAATGATTGGTTTAACAGGTTTGAAATCGAGTATGCCTTTGAAACCCCAGTGGTGCAAAAAGATTTTGATGTAAACTCATCTTATATCAGTGTTACAGCAGAAAGTTTCAACAATCTTAAGATTTATTTTAAGGATATTGAGTTTTGTGCTGAAAATACATTTCAAACCATAACCGATTTGTTGTTGGACTTTGATTATGTCAGAACGCTGGAATTTGAAAATTGCATTTTTAATTTCTGGTTCTATGACAGTAAAAAGTCTCTTTTCTTCAAAAATTGCACTTTTAATGATACTATCAGCTATAACGCCAAGCAAACTCTATCATATCAATCCATTGTCAGCGTCTTAATGTTTGAAAATTGTATATTTAATTCTAAGGTAAACATAGATAATGTCAAAGTGGGCATGGACAATGCCTTAATAATAAAAGATTGCAGGTTTTCCCAAAACGCCGACTTTCATTTATCAAATATATCTGGCTTAAATAGTCTTCTTGAAAATATTATCTTTGAAAGCAAGGTATTTTTTGAAAATGTGAGTTTTGCTTCTGTGAATTGGAAAAATATATTCTTCTTAACTGATTTTAGAAACAATAATGTTTCTCTTCCGTCTAATACACAAGTTAGTCAGATACTTTTCGGAATAAAAATAGTAAAAATGGCCAATAAATCCATTAGTAACTTCATAAAAATCTTAAAGGCTCACAAAATTACTGATTATGCAACAGAATTAGAAAATCTTTACTTCAATAATATGGATACAAATAAAAGCAAGGCTGAGTTTGATATTGCCATACAGTCAAATTGGCTCAACTTGAAACAAACTGCCGCTTTTCTTGGACTTTCCTATGCGACATTATTAGCGATGCGTAAAGAAGACAAAGCCTCTGGCGTTATCCGTATTCCTTATGTTGGAGAAGGCAAAAGCACACGTTACTTTGTTCCCCTCCTCAAAGCTTACAAAGACCGTGACATGAAACGGGTAAATGAGCTTTCCAAAGAAATGGAAAAGAAATATGAAAAATACCCCTCCAAATAGAAAATGTTAAAGAATGTGCATTCTTTAACATTTTCTCTAAACCTATTGGAAAATATAGACTTTTGAAATAACTCTCTAAAGCAAGTAAGATAAAATGTTAAACTTTGCTTGGATTTGTTATATTTTTTAACATTTTTATAACTTACTATAAAATATTCTTAATTAATAGGAAAATTTCTTGGAAAGGAACTAAGATGGCAACAGGAATACTTTATATTATGACGACAGCTGTTCCAGATTTGATTAAGATTGGCATTACTCAAGAAAAACAATATCCTGAGCGGATGCGTTATCTGGAAACGAATGGGTATTATAATGTTGTCGGGCTTAAAAGAGCATTTGCAATCAAAGTTTCAGACTATCAAGAAAAAGAAAGATTATTACAAGATATTTTCACTAAACAACGAATAGGACAAAGTGAATTATTTGCGTTAGATACAGAATTAGCTACTCGTTTATTAACAGCATTTGAAGGTGAAATTATCTATCCCCCAGTTAAAAATAGAGAAAAAGAATTTACCGCTTTGGCTAAAGCTAATGAACAAAATAATAGATTTAATTTCTATGCTAAAGGGCTTAAAAACGGAGACACAATAACTTTTATTAAAGATAAAAATGAAAACGCTAAGGTGGTTGGTGAAAGAGAAGTAGAATATAACGGACATATATGGAAGTTATCCCCACTTGTACGACATTTATTTGAAAATCGTGGTGAAGTCAATAAGAGTGGCGCATACCAAGGTGCCGTATATTTTGAGTATAAAGGTAAAAAACTCAAAGATTTACCTGATATATACTAATCTATAAATTCCGCCAACTCCTCCACCATCCTATAACTATCTAAATCATCGGGCTGTTGATGGCGGATGTTTTTGAGGAGTTGCAAAACAAACTGTGTCGGGATGTATTGTTCTTCTGATGGTTGTTGATAGGAATAATCATAGTTAATAATCTTCCTGTCTTTAATATAGGAAATGCTACTGTAATTGCTATTATAGTGTTTACGATACTGAATTAAAGGATAATCTTGAAACATAAAGCCACTGTCCCAAAGCTTTACCAGATTTCCGATGCTGATTTTATCAACCACATAACCATAATACGGGCAAGCAAAACCCGTAATTGTAATGCCATCAATAATAATTGAGGCATAAGGTGTTCCTAGTTTGAATTTGTGCCTATTTTCCCAAATTTTATCAAAATGCCCTAAAAACCACTCAAGGCGTTGTTGCTTTTGTAATTTTATACTCTCTCTGACTGATGGTAGATTTGTTTGCTTAAAATTATTCATTCCCTCATTTAAGCATTTAATTCTAACCTGAAAATCGCCTAATACTCTATTATACGCTTCTTTATTCATCTTAAATCTTTGTATTTTCTACGGCATTGGCGAGCATTTTTTCGTTGTAATTGAAATAATGCTGTGTCGTCGCGATATTTCTGTGATTTGCCAGTTTCTGAACAAGGCTGATGTTCACACCTGAATTCACTAGTTTTGATACAAATAGATGCCGCCCCAAGTGACTCGCACCTTTAATACCAAACTTGTTATAAATTAAGCTAAACAAACGGCTGATACTTACTCGGTTGTAAGGTTTGTTTAGCTTTTGCGAGGTAAAGAGATATGTTTCTGAGGTTAATCTTTGACCCCACTTGGCCTGTAAATACTTCAAATAATCAGCAAATTCTTTCTTCATCTGGCTATTTAAATAATAAGAACATTTGTGTTTACCTTTGTTTTTATCATAGTCCAGATTGATGACATCTTTCGTTTTCAGCTGTTCGGTGTAGCAATCCTTAACTTGCAAATAGGCAAAATTTATGGAACGAAGACCATTTAAGCTGCAAAGAAACATCATCCGAATTTGCTCAGCATGTTTCATTGATTTAATATAGGCCAAAATGTCTTTAATTTTCTTATCATCCACAAACTCACTGTTGGTCATCTCATTTTCCTTTCACAATGGCCTGATAAAATACTTTATAACTTAAACCTTGAGTCAAAATTCCGATACCGCCTTGGCACTTCCAGCCATCCTTGAGATACGAATTGACATACTCAACCAACATATCTATGCTTTCACTGCAAACAATATCATATTTCATCGTTTATCTCCTAGTATTCGTCGGCATACATAACCGTTAAAACACGGTTGGTAACTTTGGGATTGCTCACATCTGGTGAAAAATAAAGAAACTCTCGATCATAGTAGTCAATTTTCCAGAAAATCTTTTTCCCCTTATAATCAAAAGCGCCAAAATCGTGTTCATTATACGGGTCATTGTTCTCATCAAATTTCTCAAAGGTTCTAACCTTTGTTATGATTTTCTTGATATCCTCACTAGTATTTGCACGAATCCCACGAGTAAGAACGAGAGTTCCTTTTGACAAATGCTTACGGAAATCATCATTTTGGACAGCAATATCAACGATATTAGTCATTATTGCCTCCCTGCAATGTTTCTAAAAATCTTTTGTCTTCAAAGGCTATGTTTGCTTTTGCTATATCATAAGCGGTTTCATTATTATTGTTTTTTATACTTAAATCGCTCAATAGCAATAAATTGCCAATAACAGCCATTCTCATAGAAACCTGTGGATGCGATAAAGCAACCATTAACGGCGTATTGCCGTTGTTATCTTGAGCATTCGGGTTCGCTCCATTTTCAATCAATGCCAGTAAACAGTTATAAGCACTCCGATGCTTTGCCATTATGTGCAAAGGTGTTTCGCCTGCTTTGTTTTTAGAATTCACATTGCCGCCATAGGCTAGGAATAATTGGATAACCTCAGCGTTACAATGTTCTTTGCACACCCACATAAATGGCGTCCAGCCATTATGATTGTATGGCAAATTTACATTTACACCTTGACTTAAAAGATTGTTTATGGTTGAAAAATCATCGTGATATAATGCGTTCATTAGTTGCCGACACATTTCGGCTTGACGGCTAGTCATCTTAATTCTCCTTTTAGTCCGTTTAAAAGTGGGACAAGTTGGTTATAAATTCACTTTTTGAGAAATATCGCTTAAAGATATCTCTCGCTTACAATATGATTTAAACATGCAGAAATTCTTAAGTCAAGCTATTTTTACAGAAAAAAAATACACTTAATGCGATGATTTTGCATAATTTTATTTTAGATTCAATAAGCTGGTTTGGAAAAAATTTTTATATAAAAATTAATAAACATGAGTTATCATCTAAGAATATTATCAGATGATATACCTGATAATTCTATATAAACAAACCATTAAATCTTATCTTTTGATGTATAATTGTCTTCGATATCAATTTTTCGCATATTTGACTGTATATCTTCTATTTCGCATTCTTTATAATATTTTTTTATATCTTCAAAATTATTTATAGAAAAACTAAGCCCAAGCGCAACAGCCATACGTGTAGAATCAATATCTTCAAAATCTGAAACAAAATTCTTATAGTTATTTTTTATATTAATATCACGAAATCCTTGGCAACGTTTTTCTCCTTTGTGATCTCCACATTCTTTTTTCAACCACTGTTGCAAATCATTTTTTATTAATCCCTGATAAAATGGTATAGCACCTCCACCTCCTCCGATAGCCATAGGTAGTGTTTCAAGCCATTCTCTGGCATTTGGATCTCTAAACCTATATGTGCGTTTTAAAACGGTTCTATAACATGTCATTACTTCATTTCTATAATTATTAATGTCTTCTTGCTGTTGATTTTTCATCTCCTCAATAATTAGATATTCATCTTGATTTGTTATTATATCTCCAATGCTTTTCTTTTGAATGTCTTTTTCCTTATTTTCAACTATATCAAATAACTTTTCTTTATATTTTGTCAAAGTTGCTTGGTATTCCCTTGTTCCTAAACGCTCAACTTTAGATTTAAAAAATGAATACACAATATTACCATTCTCATCTTCTTTAACTCTAAATGTACAAACATCTAGTGTTCCTGCACCAATATCAGACACACAATATAACCCGTCATGAGACACATCATTACGTCTAACATAAGATTGAATAGAAGCAATAATTTCTGGGACTATATTTAATTCTGTTTTATCGTCCTTCAAAACTATATTTTGGGTATCTATTTCAGATGAATTAGATAGATAATATGCTTCTTTCAATATTTTTAAAAATTTAGCATTATCCCCTTCATTATTGAATTGAACAGAAGGAATACCTAAATTTACTTGCCAAATAATATTCTTATTCTTAACAATATCATCATTTCCATGTTTCTCCCAAAACCAATCTTTTATATAATGTATAATTAATGCAATATAAGCACGAAAATGGAGATCAGCCTTATCTTCTTCCTCAATAAATCTCAATTTCAAATTAGTATGGCTGTATGCTTCCCCATACTTTGGTATGGAGAAAATACCTTCATTTTCACTTAGATATGTTGGGATAAGATACTCTTGCCCTTCTATACCATAACCAGTAAAATCTACTATATAAAACGAATCATAATCTGCATATACTTCTTTAATTACCGCCTTTGTTGTTGACGTCCCAATATCCAAGCCAATACACAAATCAATATCTTCTTCAAATATTGGATTATCTTGGTTTAAATCCTCAACATTAGATTCAATATTATCTTTAATTTTTTGTATTTTATTATATTTTTCAATTCTTCGCTTATGACGTTCTGTCATCGCAACTTTTTCTTCTATACGATCTTCCTCATATCTTTTACCTTTAATAATTTTTTCAACTTTATATGTATGAGTTATTTTTACTAAAGGTCTTCTTGTTTTTTCATCTTTATCAATTACAGAATCTACATTTTTTTCATCTAATCCGAGCATTTTATTTTTCATAGCCCGTAATTTTGCTAATGTTTCATCATCAAAAATACTCATATTACACTGCCTTTACTAAAACCATACAAATATCATTTTTTTCGGGTTTAATTTTTTTATTTTTTTCAATTTTTAGAAGCCTGTCGTCTATCTTTTGTTTTAGAATTGTAAACTTACCTTCTAAGGCTGGTAACATTCTTTCATTATGACTATCAATATATTTTTGCCTTGTTTCATAATATTGAGATTCTTTTAGCCTGAAATGACGTTGTAATGTAGCTTTTTGCATTTCTGCTTTATCAAAATTCTGATTTTCAATATCATCTACGACTTTTTCATAACATAAAAAATTAGTTATCATAATATCATCTGCAATTTTGCTTAGCTCTTGATAATTCAGATTTGTTCGCTCAACCCATAATTTTCCTTTATTTAGCGCCTCGAGTAGAATCATTTTAGCTTCATCGCTTGACAAACTTTGCCCATTATCAATATTTTTGCCATTAAATAATAATTTTTCATAAGAGATTATGCCCTCTGCGGACATAAGCGAAACTCCTATCAAAAACAGACCTTTGTTTTTACTATTTTCCATTTTAATAACTGAAGTTGGAGCATAATTATTTTTGATGTCCATACTACGCAAAAATCTCACTATTGAATGAAATTGATTTATTATTTCTACATTTCCTTTTGTTCTCATTACAACATTGTTTGTAAACACACAAGGAATACTCCCATAAGCTCGCAAAAATAAACTATTCGTATTTTGATTATTTTTACTACAATAGTCCTCATAATCCAAACGAAACGCTGAATCGACACTAATCTCATACTTTCCTTCTATTGAAGTTTTTGTTACGATTGTATTTTTATAAAGTTTTGTTAGTGTATCTATAACATAATTAGCAATATCCGATGCTGTTATTATATTATCTGCATCTTTTGCCTTTTGTATCTCTTGCAAGACATAATCACCATAAGCTGTTAATTGCGATGCTTCCTCCTCCAATTTATTATTTTGCTCTTCTTGATTTATAATTGCCCTGCGCGTTTGTTCTATTCGTGCATCTTGTTGTTCAGGTGATAATAATAGCAAATCTATTGTTAACTTTTTAAACATATCCCCTAGAATAATTTCAAAATCGCCTAATGAACTTGTACAAATTTCAAATTTTCTATACAATTTATCATAAATTCGCTTATCAATGGTCGTGTCATGGAGCATATTCCAAATAAGTATTTTATCACTTTTTTGCCCTATACGATCTAGACGTCCAATTCTTTGTTCTATGCGCATTGGATTCCACGGTAAATCATAATTAATCAAAAGCCTACAAAATTGTAAGTCTACACCCTCGCTACCAACTTCTGATGCAAGAAGTATTTTCTGCGTATCATCTTTTTCAAATTTTTCTAATATTGTATCTTTATCTTTTACCTTACCTGAAATAACTAGACCTTTTATACCATCTGCTTCTAATCGTGTTTGAAGATATTCCAAAGTAGATACAAATGATGAAAAAAGTACGACTTTATCATTTGGATACTTTTGATTAATTTCTTTCAATACTTTAAGTAATCTTTGATATTTTGTATCATTATCGTATAAAGTTTGAAAATCGCTTATCTGTTCTACCCTATTATAGATTTTATCCATAAAATCTGAAATTTCTATTTTTTCAAACTCAACATCTCCATCATCATAATACAGACTATCCATCCTTTTTTTCCACAACATAAGAGAAGCATATATACAGCTAGACATCATTCTTTGTGGCATACACAATAGAAATTTAGCTAAATGTTCATTTCCTATTTGCTCCGCATACCTGCGAATTGTCTCTGAAATAGCATCATATATTTCATTTTCTTCTGGTGTCATTTTAATTTCTTCAGGAATCGCCTCGCGAATTACACGATATTCCTGAATATCTCTCTTCCTTGTACGATTAATGATGTAGCCAAGTGAGTTTATGCTATCAATTTCGTAAGCAAAATGATGTAACCTCTCTTGAGAAATATTGGAATTTTCTTTTATTTCATTTTGCATCGCATATAATTGTTTACTGTTATTAAACAATCCTAAAATGTCTTTTTCATGTACTTCGTTTATTAACTCCAAAACACTATCTTTATTAAGTCTTTCAGCCAACAACCCATCACGCAGTTTAATTAAGGGTTTATTAATTTCAAGAATTTCATCAAAAGCATTTATGCTTACATATTCTCTAGAGAAATTTGTTGGATCTAACAAGCTTACTAACGATAGTAAGTCATCAGATTTGTTTTGTATAGGGGTTGCCGACAGAAATACCGCATACTCAGATATTTCCCTCAATGAACGCGCTATTTTGTAGATATGCGTTTCGGGATTTCGTAAATAATGAGCTTCATCAACAATTAATAAATCAAATATTTTTTCACCTTTATCTGCTAAATCTTCAAATATTTGCCGAACCATATTTCCTTTATCTCTTTCGGGCTCTTCTCTATTTTTTCTTTCACTTTTTGACCTTGTAACTAGACCTTGACGGCTGCATATTAATGCAAATTCATCTTCATCATTATTTTGAGCTATCGCTAATAATTCTTTAGCATCTACAATTTTCGCCGTAACACCCATTTTTTTCTTTAATTCATCTTTCCATTTTTGACGTAGGACTCCTGGACAAATAATCAGTAGTTTTCTAAAATTAAAACGTTGTTTCAACTCTGTCCATATTAAACCTGCTTCTATTGTTTTACCTAAACCGACCTCATCTGCAATTAAAACACTATTTGATGCGGAATTAATGATTTTCATTACGGGCTTAAACTGATGTGCATAAAAATCTGTATTAGTTGTCCCCATACTATAAAGTATATCACTTAAATTACCATTCAAACGAATTTTTGTTATTTCTCTACGAACATCTTCAATAGATTGAAATATATTTTTTGCAATAAGTGTTGGTAAATCATCGTAAACACTATCTTCTTCACAAAGTTGTAAATAACTTTCTGGATATTGAGTAACTTGCTTATCAAATTTTACAGACCAGAACACACGATCTTTTTTAACAACTTTTTTCAGTAACGAACCTTTTCTACCTTGATTATTTTTCAAACATACTCTGTCACCAACATCCATCTTTTTTACCCTTTTATACAATTATTTTTGGATATATTAACATTCTAACTTTGTAAAATACAACAATATTTTTTTATGATTACACTTTATAACTTGGCAGTATATAGGCTAAAAACTCCTAGAAGCTCGTTCAGATACTAAAACCGCCACAATTTTGTAGCGGTTTGATATAATCTTAATCTTTGCTTGGTTATTTATTCTTCAACTTCTTCCCGTGCTGGCAGGCGTAAAACATATCCACCATTGTCTATTAAAATCTCTGCCAATATAAATTCGGAACGATTTAGAGCTTCCATTAAAGGTGTTTGAAACATTACATTCGGACGATTGATGTCAATTCCTGCATCTACCAACATTTGTACGGCTTTGAGCTTGTTTTCTGTTGCCATATTGTCGTTTTGAACAATACACATTAACGCATTATTGCCCAAAAGATTGGTTCGGTTGATTTCTGTACCTCTTTTTATCAGATATTCAATCCCTTCAAGACCTGCACTATGGAGGCAACACTCCAAAAATAAACTAGAGTGATAATTTCCCACTGTCGCCTCAATTTTGCCTCCCATCTCTGTTTTTATGCACTCTTCCAAACTCTTGGCATCGTCAATAATAAGATGATATTCGTCCTTTAAACTGCTTTCGTCTGGTTCTTTGCCAAAAGTTTCATATTTAATACGTCCTTTTATTCTTTTTAAAGCCTCTAACGTCTTATCCAACTCGGAAATATGAATATAATTAGCATAAGTGTTATCTTCTTTATTGTATTTCTTAAACATTTTCTCCTCCCATTGTTCAAATAAATTCTATGAGCTTTTCTCACAAAAATATTTATTAGTAGAAATCTGCTGATTTTGATTTGGCAAAAAAGAGAAAATGCAATTTTCCGTGAACTAATTTGTAACAAAATCACGATAAATATATGTGTAGCAACTTTCTGCTCGTATTGTTTTAATAATAAATTTCACTTGTGCCACTAGTAGAACTGATGGCACATTTTGTTTCTACCTATCTATATACATTTCCTTTGATTTTGTTATTGGTTAATCTGCCCTAGGGATTTTACTAATTCATTTCTTGTCAATATTATTTTCTCTCTAAATTACTGATTTAAATTTTGCTTCAGTTTGCCTAAATCAGTTATTCTTGATTTATCGGGGAAATTGCTTGCATCTATTTTCCTTTAGGAGAAAAATGTCTTAAAATAGATATATTTTCAGTATATTTTAATTATATTTTAGCTGACAGAAATTGCCTTTTAAGCCATATTTCACTAGGTATTCATGACTTCAAAAGCGGATATAAGTGCCTGCAAATACGGATATAACTACCAACCAAATAGCTATACATACCACAAAAACAGATATAGATGCCAATAATGCCTGAGATAGCGGATATAGATGCCAAAGGCTGATTTTTCCTGATAAATACTTTTGAAAATTTATAAAGGAAACAAAATGAGTAGAAGTCAAAGTGAACTCTCTTTAACGCAACGTGAAATCTTGCAATTAATTATCTATCGTACTAAAAATCCTAAACATACAACATTTTTCGGAGATAATGAATACATTGCTAAATGTGTCAATGTAAAACCTGATACTGTCCGAAAGGCCGTCAATGAGTTAATTAAGTTGGAATATCTTGTTCAAGGTAAAGATAAACAAGGTCGCCGCCATTTGGTTTATACAGGCAAAGAATTTGTACCTATTATCGCCGATATGCGGAATTTTGATAAATCCATACTTAAACAGGAACGAGATAATTATCTTCGTGATTTGACTTATTGTCAAAATGAGCTTGAATTGACACAAATCCGTATGAATACACTAGATAGAGAAAATTCAGAACTACGCTTAAAATTGCTCCAAACCGAAACAAGACTTATGCAAATAGAAAATCTCTTTACCTCCCAAGGCGTTACCAAAGAGCAGATTGATGTTATGATTAGACAAATGGAGGAGAGGCCCAATGTTATTTAATCATTTTTATAAACTCTCTTAATGTTTCTCTATGAACTTTGAGTCTATGGGCTATTTCATTTTTTGTGTACCCTTTGTTTAACATTGTTATAATTGCATCTTCATAACCTGATAGCTTTAATTTTGAGTTTTTTGCCCCAAACGGTCGTCCTAACTTCATTCCATTTGCTTTTCTAGCAGCAAGAGCATCTCGTGTACGCTGAGAAATCAAGTTTCTTTCTATTTCTGCTGCCAGACCAAAGGCAAAAGCCAGTACCTTGGACTGTATTCCTGCATCTAACCTAAAATTATCTTTGATTGTAATGACTGTCGCTTCTGTATTCATACAGTAATGTAGAATTGCCATTACCTCAAGAAGTTTTCTCCCAAGTCTTGATAGTTCACTTGCAATTACAATATCATTAGAATGCAATTTTTTAATCAGTTTGCCTAATTTTCGCGATTTTAAATCCTTTGTTGCACTTATGGTTTCCTCTACCCATTTATCTACAATGATGCCGTGATTGTTGCAATATTGCTGAATTTCCCATTTTTGATTCTCTGTTGTTTGCTTATTAGTACTCACTCGGATGTAACCATATATCATAAAAAAATCTCCATTATTAAGTTTTCTTAATAATGCATAAAAAATGACGAAAATAAACGACCGTATAAATCCGCCAACGGAAAGATGGTATATAATGAGGTCTTAAAACGAGAAATACCAGAGGGCTGGGAAGTAATCAAATTTGATGATATAGTAGAACAGGCTCCAAAATTAAAAGCAATAAAAGCCCCAGAATATAAAAATCAAGGAAATATACCTATTGTAGACCAAGCGAGCACATTAATTACGGGTCGTACAGATGATACATCCTACTATTATGAAAATGAAAGAAATTGTGTTGTTTTTGGCGATGTAACAACTTGCTTTAAATTTATCAACTTCCCTTTTGCTAAAGGAACTGACGGAACAAAGATTATAAATGCTAGAAATGATAGAATTCCTGCCGTTCTTTTATATCAACTACTGAAAAATACAAAATTACCCAACATAGGTTTTGCTAGACATTATATGTTCTTAAGAGAAATAAAATTATTACTTCCTCCAAAAGATATATGTGTAAAGTATTATCAGGCAACTAAGGGAATTATGGATTTAATAGCAAAAAATATCAAAGAAAACTATGAACTTTCTATTACTCGTGATTTTCTGTTACCTTTGCTTATGAATGGTCAAGTTAGCATTCAGGGCTAACTGTAACCTGTCCATTCATCAATAATGGTAGCAAAAAGTCTCTGATATTTGCAAGCGATTGTTGTTCTTTGCGATGAGTTATAATACTATCAAATATTGGTTTTATTTTATTATCTAATGCATTAATTAAGTCTAAAGGAGGAACTAAAACATATGCTTGTTTAAGATGGTCAATGGTAATGTGTCCCATTGTTGTCTTTCTAGTTTCGGCTATTTTCTTAAATACTTTAACATATTCATTTAAGATATAATAACAAAAACTTTTTGGATATTCTTTGGATCTAACATTAAAAATATGCTGATTTAATACTCCTTGTCCTTCAGTCCACATATGAACTTCTAATGTAGCCGACCAAGAAAATAATATATCTCCATCATTTACAATGTATTTTGTGGGAATATTTTTTCTAACCTTCTCTGTTTCTTCATTAAATCCCGTATGCAATTCTTTTATTTTTATTACATTGTAGCTATTTCTATCGGTTGGTCTAAACTTTTGACAAGCTAAGCCATTTATATAAGTTGCAATATCATACAAACTTTTTACTTCCCAGCCCTCTGGTATTTCTCGTTTTAAGACCTCATTATATACCATCTTTCCGTTGGCGGATTTATACGGTCGTCCTTTCTCGTCAGGAAAGTCAAATTGAACAAACCAATACTCATAAAGAGTTTTAGCCATTTGCTCTAATTCTTGATTGATTTTATTGTTTAGTTCTATCTTGTTATTTAACAACTTAAGAATATTAGCTACTCTCGTTTGTTTATTATAGTCAGGCAAAATAACTGGAATATCGTAATAAGCAGAGCTAGTCATACTTGGTAATGTTGAACCAGTGCGAATACCATCAAACTTTAGCACTTTTAGATAATTATACAGATAATATGGCTCAACTATGTCTTCTTTTATTTCTGACCAATACATAGTGTCTACAGTCCAGAATGGCTTATCTATAAACATTATATTATTTAAAGTTCCTTTTCTTGGTAAAAGAATGGAAGGTTTATTGCTCATAGCTTGATTTACAAAACACATAAATCCTCCACTTCCATAGACAGGAACACTTCCTGTTGAAAGATGTCTATAGTCGCATCCATTTTTGATGGTAAGTAATTCTCTTAGTTTGTATTTACGCATATTTCAAACCTCTTTGTTGAAGGTTTGAAAAGACAAAATTCTGGATACTCTTTAATATCCTCTTAAACCAAGATTTATACGGTCGTTTATTTTCGTCAGGAAAATCAAACTGCACAAACCAATAATCATATAAAGTTTTCGCCATATTTTCTAATTCTGCGTTTATTTTGTTATTCAGCTTAATTTTATTTGCAATATAATCAAAAACATCACAAAAAGTCTCTTTATTCTTTGCACAATAAGGAAACTTAATATTAAAAGCACGTTCTTTATCAAACTCTCCTTGCCCTGAACTGCCAGTTAATAGTGTTAGCATTAACTCTTCATTTTTATAAAGAAAATAAGAAAAAAACTTTGATAGTTCCCCATTAGGAAATCTAACAATCAACATATGAGAATCTACTGTAACCTTTTCATTAGGAAGTTCAGACACAAAAGCACATCTCCCTGCTGTACCTTGTCCTGTAGAATTAATTATCAAATCTCCAACCTTTATGATTTTATCTTCGTTAATATGTTTATCTTCCACATACTGTGCTAAAGAGAAATCTATTACATTGTTTCTGATACATTTTTGGTTCAATACTAAAATACTACTCTCTGCAACATACTTCGGGGTATTTCCTTTGAAACATTTGGTCATGTAGTCCTTTATAGATATATATTCTATCATCGTTTTTCTTGCTGCCCTTCATTTCGTGTAATCAAATCATAGGCTAAACTTGTTAATGCTAAGTAATGAATAGCAAGGTTTTTACTTAAAGGCTTAGCTATATCATGCGCGTTTTCGTTGCGAAAGTTTTGTATAGCCATATTCAAAAACTTGATTCCCTCAAAAAAATCTTTTTCTACGCTGTCTTTCGGTTGATGACCCAAAATAACCAAGTAATTTTCTTTTTTGAATGCTTTATGTGCTTGCTCTTCACCTGTTAATTCTTGTAATTTACGGCGAACAATTTTATATCCTTCTTCTACTGCGTGAAAATAATCTTCATTATCTAAATAAGATTTCACATGATTATAAATTTCAGACCACAATTCAATTTTTAACTCATTATTGTTATTCTTTTTACTACGGGTAGCTTTTATTTCTACATCATCATACATCATAAGCTTGCGACCTATTTTCTCAATTTCCACACTAAATTTAACAAACATAGGGGTTCTTAATTCTAAATTTCTAAATAATGCTGCCAATTCTAGAATAGATCGTCCTACCAAAGAATTACTCTCAAGTTCCCAAAATTTTCTTATCCTCTCAGTTTTAGTTGTGCCATCTGAAGAATATTTCGGATTATCAATATCAACGCCTAATTCTTTAAAGAATGTTTGGAAATCAAAATGAACAATTGGACTACTATCCAATCTCAGTGCATTCTCAAGATATTTTTTATCTGCTGTTGATAAATTACTCATATTTCAACAACTCCAATTGTTTATTAATTTCTTCTTCTAACTTTTTGGACTGTTTGAAATATTCATTCAAATTGGTCTTAAAACTATCCATTTTAGCCTTGAATTCTTCGGCTGTAATATCAACATATTCAATTTTAATATCAAAATATTGACCAGCTGAAAAAGAATAGTTTTTCTCCTTTATTTCATCATAGCTGACAACAACTGAGAAATCATCTATGGCTTCTTTGTTACGAAAAGCATCAATAATCTTTTGCTCTTCCTCTTTTGATAAGATTGTCTTTTGGGTTTTACCTTCTTTTACTTTTTCGCCTAGCTTGCTAGCGTCAACTAAGATTACCTTATCTTGATTTGTTTTATCTAGAAAAAGCACAGAGACATTTGTTCCTGTATTTGCAAAAATATTAGAAGGCATAGAAATAACACCTTTTAGCCAATGTCTTTCTATCAGCCGCTCGCGAATTTTCTTTTCTATACCGCTTTGTGCTGTTATAAAACCAGTTGGAACAACGATAGCGGCTTTTCCGTTTTCAGCCAAAGAAAACATAATATGCTGAATAAAAAGCAAATAAATTGCCATTTTATCCTTGTCCTTATTTGGTATAGCTGGTATCCCCGCAAAGAAACGTTCATTATTTCCAGGCGTATTAAGATTGGCTCTAAAATCACTAAAATCTAACTTAAATGGCGGATTTGATACAATATAATCAAATTTCATTAAATTACCATCTCTATCAAAATGGCGCGGTGCTAATATTGTATTACCTTGAATTACATTAGGAATAGAACTTACTAAATTGTTTAAAACCAAATTCAAACGTAACATTCCCGACGATTTTTGCGAAATGTCCTGAGAATATATAGTGCATCTGTTATCACCAATAGCATGAGCCAAACTCATCAACAGAGTACCAGAACCTGCCGAAGGGTCATAAATCTTAATGTTTTTCGGTTGCCCTTCAACAAGAATAGCTGCCATAATTCGTGCAACAGCACGAGGTGTATAATATTCAGCATATTTTCCACCACCATCTTTGTTATAATCTTTAATTAAATATTCAAAGATTGTTGAAAAGAAGTCATATCCAGCATCAAAAACATGCTCAAAGCTAAATTCTGTTAAACGATCAACTACTGCTCGGCAAAATCCATCTCTTTTACTCGGGTCTGTTATAAATTGCGATAATTCATCAAACATTACAACTTGCGCTCCACCATCTGTTTTGATAGAAAATATAGCAGAGTTAAAGCGACCAATATCCAACAAAGTATCATCAAAACGTTTGTGGAAGTCGTCTTCGTTAGCGTGATTAGCTAAAAATGATATAAAATGCTCTCTTTTAAGTCTAGCTGCAGACGGATGTAGTCCCATTAAAAGCATTTCATAATCATCTTCTGAATACTTGGCTAATTCGTTATCAATATTAGCTGCACTAGCTAAAGAAGGTTCTGATTGCTTGATTTCATAGATAAATTTATCATTTAAGTATTTGTATAAAAACACTTGAGTAATGATTTTAAACTCATTACCATCGTTACCTAAACCATTACTCGTACAAATGGCCTTCAATTCATCAATAAGTGTTTTTGTTTGCTGTTTATAGTCTGTCATTCTGCGATACCTTCACGTTCATTTATATACTCACGGACAATAACTGATTTCACAAGTTTTGCAACTTCTGGATTCAGTTTGATAGCATTTGATTTAAATACTTGAATTACCTGTTGCTGAATATAGCTTTCAAAATAAGCATCGTTGCTAGCAAGAATATTTCCATTTAACAACAAAGTTTCATCCGTATTTCGCTTTATTTGCATAAGTATATCATATACTTTTTGTTCATTTTGGGATAACCCCATACGAATAAATTCGTGATGGAGTCTTACATATTTCAAATCTCCTTCATATTTTGCAGATAACAAAAGTGCTTTACGATTTAATTCAGAAATGCGAGCATATATATCATCTAATATTTTTGTTCCTCTTTCAATATCTTCTGCATCTGCTTCTTCCCAATTCTTATTCCTTAGTAAACGTTCAATTTCTTCTTTTAAAGAAACCCATATTGGGTCTTTTTTATCAGGAGAGCGTTCCATAGCCTCCCTTGTCTTACGAAGTGCATCTTTGAAACTATTAGCAGCCAAATCTAATTGACTCTCACCTGTTTTTCTAAAAATAAATATTGAATCTTCTAACGCTTCATTTAATAACTGTGTAATGTCTTGCCCTGCTTTTAAGGCTTCGCTTTGGTTTATTTTAGCAATACGATTTTCTACTTCAGACAACAATCTCCTAAACTTATGAAAATCTAGTTTTGCAATAAGTTCGTCATATCCATTTAATCTGATTAGATTATATAGTTCAGATGCTAACTTTAAGGCTTTAGCTATTTTTTGAAGTGCCCCTTTGTCTTTTATTTCACTTATTTGTTGTTGAAAAATTTCTGCATTATCTGTTTCATATTCCCATAAAATATTTTTAATATCTTGAATATCTCTTTCAATCTCATTTGCCGATTTGAATAATTTGTCATAGCCAGTTATATCACTACCCCAATCTGCTTGCAGTTCTTTCCAGTATGCCCTATTTGTTTTATCAAATTCTTTCTTAATATCGGCAAAATCTACAACATAACCATATCTAAAGTTCTCATAAGGTCTATTTACACGAGTTAATGTCTGTAAAAGGTTATGTTCTTTAATCACACGACCAAGATATAATTTCTTTAAACGAGGAGCGTCAAATCCTGTTAAGAGCATATTATAAACAAATAATATATCAATCTTACCATTTTTGAAACTTTTGACACTATCTTTGCGACTTTGCTTATCGCCTTCGTTATGCAATATAAGGGCTGCCGTACTGGGCGTATGCTTATCCTTCGCTTTTCCCTCATATATTTCTTTGAATAATGAGAATAAAACTTCTGCTTGTTCGGAGCTATCACAAACAACCATTCCTCCGATAGTATCATTGCTGTGTTGGATGCGTGCTTTTCTCAAGTCTTGTACTATGTATTCTAAAAGTGGGGTACAGAAATTATTGTGAGCGAGTATTTGCTTCTTCCTAGCATCACCTTCTTGGATTTCCAGTTCTTCAAAAATTTTCTTTAAATGAAGTTTGTATTCTGTTTCTATCTCTTCTCGTATTAGTCTTAATGTATATCCATCAGCAATAGATTGATTATAATAGTATTTGTGTATATAATCTCCAAAAATGTCCTTAGTAGCAATTCTTGTTTCTCCCTTTCCTAAAAGAGGAGTACCTGTAAGAGAAATAATTATGGCATTTGGATCTGATTGTATCAAGTTAACTAGAAAACTACCTTTAGGATCATAGCTTCTGTGTGCCTCATCAATAAAATAAACCCTTTGGGTATTAACATTATAGTCACTTTTCTTTGTGGCTCTTGCATCTTCGGAAAACTTATGGATGTTTAAAACTGTTATTTCTGCTTGACCATTATTACCTTTTCTTGTGGAATTTCGTTGTAAATCCCTTTTAAAATCTTCTTTGTTCTCAATTTCATGAACTTCTAGGCCGCGAATTGTAAACTCTGCTTTTGCTTGATTTCGTAAATCAATGCGATCAACAATAAAATAAAATTTTGGTATAATATTTCGTTTGGCAAAGTAATCTGTTAACCAATGAACATTAAAATAGGCCAAAGCAGTTTTTCCAGATCCTTGCGTATGCCATATAATGCCTGTTCTGGTATTATTTTTTAATGCCGCTTGAATTGCTTTACTTGCAAAAAACTGCGGATAACGCATTATATGCTTTTGTAAAATATGCTTACCATCTTCATCATCATATTCAACGTAAGCCAATCCAAAACGGAGAAAATCATAAATTCTTACAGGAGAGAATAACGAAATTATAGCTCTATTAGTTGGTCTATCTGGTCGTTTATTTAATTCAAATTCCTTACTAGCTTTCATAACAGCATAGTTTGTATCTTTTAATATAGCATATTCAACTTCATCATTTTCATCTTTGAGTTGCCCAAAGAGCCAAGCTTTATTGTCTGGCTCTTCCTTAAATTGGTTAAAAAAAGCTTTTCCTTTGCTAATTGTTGCATAAAAAGCCCCTTGAATTGGCTCTACATCTTCATCCTCATACTCCATATTATTTGAGAATAATAGTATCTGGGAAATGTTAATATAACGACGGAATTTTCTGTTCTTAAAACGAGTTTCAATTCTATTTCTCTCCGCCATAATGCCTTCACGATTATTTGGCTTTTTCACTTCAATAAATGCTAGAGGAATACCATTTATAAGCAATGTAATATCAGGACGAAAATTATCTTCATCTTTATTTCCATAGGTAAGTTCCGTACAAACATTGAGTTGGTTATTTTCAATATGTTCCCAATCTATGAGCTTAATATCTGTCGGCTTTATTAGATTTTGATAAAATTCTTTGCCCAAATCATCATTATCAAGCATCAGCTGTATTTTTTGGAAAAACTTTTGAATATTTGTTTCTTCTACTGAAGGATTAAGTTTTCTGATATTTTTGAAAAAAATATCCTTAAAAATATTTGTTTCTTGGTCTATATCATCTCTACCTTTTAATGAAATATAATCATAACCTAATCTTGTTAAGGTTAGAATTGCAGGAATTTTAACTCGCGTATCTTCATTAAAAGTCATCTAATTTTCTCTTTTCATTAACCATCTAATAATACACTACAAATACAACTGTTAAGAATCAACTAAAATATTTCTCAAAGTCAACAAAATAAACCTGTCTTACTTTGTTAATATTATTCTTTTTTATCACTCCCATTAATTTAATGGTTTTGTCTTTAGCTTATTTACAAACGTAGGTTTTCCAGAGCTTTCCTTACATATTAACATTTTTCTACTTTTTTAGAAAAATTATTGATTTTTTAATATTTGTATACTATATTATAAGTAACAGGAGTAAATCCTTACGGATGGGGTTCTGAACGTTCCTCGTAAATAGTTCGTAAGGTTTCCTGTATTTTTTATTTAAATAGCAAATAATCTTCAACAATGAATTTTTTTACCATTTCATAATAACTCTCGTCATTATGTTCGTATTTTTGGAATATTCCCCAAGATAGAAAATCTACAATTTGAAGACATTTATGTCTTGATGACGATTTGATTTCTAGTTTCAAATCAATTCTATTTTTGACTTTTGTCGTGATGTAATCTGTAAATACTTTATTCAAATATTTGTTTGTATCCTTTTGTGATGCAACAAAATATATCGGCTCTCTAGTATTGCATAACTTCTTGCTAATAATCCTATCCAATAAAATATTCGTTATGTAATTATAGAGAACATTTTTTTCATTTTGCAAATCGGTATATACTTTTGACTTATTTAAGCGTATCACCATAATTGAAAAATCTTGTTTTTCTTTCAGCAAATTATACAATTTTATTTTAGTTTTCGGATGCTCATGGCAAGCATGAAGCGTTCCGCAATGATTTTTTTGCTTATCTTGAGGCATAGAAAGAAATGTCTTCTTTACAATCTTTTCAAATGGATTAGGGTTATCGCAAAAGAAAAAGGTTATAAGAAAATTTTTCGAACTACGAGCTTTACTCTTATCAAACCCTAAATCTCCGCTTTCATCCATAAAAATGTATGCCATATCAAGTCCTCTGTATTAATTTTTCGAGATTGTAATTCTATTATAGTTTAAAATTAGTGAATCTTTTAATATGTAGTATATCTACATTTTTATTATTCACAACAAAAACAATGGATTATTCAGCACTTTCAATTGTATAATTAAAGATTCTTCTACGAAAATGTGATTTATCCCTTGTGCTTTATGGAGGAAACTAGCTTTAAACGGTAAGCAATCCTCTGATAAGCAAGACTTGCTCTTTCATGGCCAATATTTTGTCATATTGACCAACAAACGTATTATAAATTTGGGCTGATTTTCTTTCTGATTCGCCATCATCTCGCCAGCCAAAAATTGTAAATAACTCATTGATTTTCCAATGAGTTATTTTTTTATTTTTACTGTATTATCCCAAATATTCAGCAGGGTGATACAGCAGATGACAAATAAAACACCAAGGCTTATTTTAAGAAAGCACACTTACTATATTAGAGTCGCACTTCCAAGATGGGCTTGGCATCTTACAAAAAAGAAAGAAATAAGATATTCTCTTGCTACTAAAGATTATTATACCGCTCTAACTAAATTAAGGATAGAATCTGTAAAAATTGATTTGTATTTCAATTTTTTAAAAAGGCTGGATATGGAAATAAAAGGTAATAAAATTCTCCTAACAGATGAAGAACTGGATAAAGTTTTAACTTACAGGCTAAGAATTATTGATGACTTTATTGATAATAATTTCAGACAAATAAAGCAAAAAAAGATAACATTTGATGACCTCGGCTTATTTGCTTCCAAAAGCCTGCAAGAATATAATGAAAAAACTTATGACCCGAATGTACCTGATGAGACAACAACTAATGCCGATGATTTAGACTTTATCAGATATAAAATTCAGACCTTGTTGTTTGATTATTTTGACTGGTTGGCTGATAGACCAAACGCAACAATATCCTTAAACAAATTTGTAGAAGAAATACACCAAAACAGAGGAATTTTCTTCCAATTAACCGAAAATGAAGAAAATTCTAAACACCCTGCCCAGATGTTAAACTTTTATCACGACCTGCTTGAAATTGAAGATTGGGCTAAAAAGAGATTATCAAGCAAACTTGATAAATTAAGAGTGCTAATTGATAATCCTAAAATTTCACATCTTAAATATGCGATGGAGAGACAAAAGCACGAAGAATTAGCGATGACTCCCACCACAAAAACAAAATGGCAAGATGTTTATGAAGATATGATTAGACCTGCCAAACATAGTAAAAATATCAATATTTCCCATTTAAAAACCAAATTTCAATGTTTGGAAACTATTTTTGAACTTATTGATAAACCATATGTTGAACAAATAAATTTTGATGATTGCAAAAAAGTCAATAAGCTAATTTATCTTGTTCCCAAAAAATGGAAAGAAAGATACCCCAATCAACGACTACTTGATGTTTTATTACCAGAAGATGATACTTCTAACCAAGCTATCAGTGCTTCGTCTATCAAAAAATATATAACTATTTTCCAAGAATTTTTAAGATATTGCAGGACTCAACAACTCATAAATGCAGATATGAGTGATATTTTGACCAAACCCATAGTTAATAAACATAAAAATGTTTGGCAACCATTTGAAGCTGATGAACTGAAAAAAATATTCAATCCCAAAACATATTTTAAAAGAAGAAGAAATAACGATAATCACAAATATTGGATTCCTCTTATTTCTTTATATTCAGGGGCAAGACTTAATGAAATTTGCCAGTTAAGAATAAATGACTTTAAATGTGAAAAAAATATAGATTACTTCTGCATTACAAATGATGGGGAAAAACAATCTGTTAAAAATTTCGCATCTGAAAGAAGAGTTCCCATACTCCCTATATTAAAAAAATTAGGTTTGATGGAACAAGTAAAATTCGCAAAACAGCAAAAACAAGATAGAGTATTTTATTCCCTTAAATACACGGAAAAGAACAAATATGCGGGTTCAATGAGTAATGCATTCAGGTATTATTTAGACCATACTGTAGAGATTAAAAACCCCAAAAAGGTTTTCCACAGTTTTAGACACACGGCAAGAACAAGATTTATCAATAATAATGTTAGCGAAGAAACCGTAAATATCCTCTGCGGATGGGAGGGCGTTGGGGCTGGTGCTAAAAATTATCTGCACAGAGAAAAAGTTGATATAAAGAAATTATACAAATCTATGGAAAAACTAAAATATCCCGAAATTGAAAATTTACTATTGTAATTTATATATGTAGCTGATTAACAACATTTTTCAGAATATTCTCATTTTCATTATAATAAATTGCGGTGGTTTGAATATTAGAATGATTAACAAGAGTTTTAACTGTTGTAATATCAATACCATTGGTTAGAAGTGAAGTGATATAATTTCTTCTCCCATAGTGAGATGAACAATTCATATTAAAAGTTCTGTAGATGGATGTAAAAATGCGGCTGATGCTGTTCCTGTTATACGGTTTATTTGTTTTCTGGCTTACGAATAAGAATTTTTCCCGATTTTCCAAATTAAACCCGCTCAAATATTCTTTAATAAATTTTTTCATTTCATCATTTACATAATATTTGGCTTTTTTACTTCCCTTATTTTTATCAGGAGTTAATTCAATAATATCTTTAACTGAATTATCATCATTTAAAACATCTTTAACCTGCAGATATGCAAAATTTATACAACGCATACCGCAAAGGAAATTAAAACGGAACATCATTTTAATTTGTTTAGCATTATTTAAAGCATCAATATATTTGAAAATGGCTTTAATTTTCTTATCATCAACAACGGCTCGGTTTATCATTTTTTTCTATTCCTTAATGAATAACTTTATTTGTTTTTATATTATAATTATACATTAACATATAAAATTACTGGTGCCAAGCCCCTTTGTGAAAATATTTTTTATTCATTTTCAACAAGATAACAAAATAATGAATATTTTTATCTATTTTTATTCATTGCAAAAAATAAGGCGGATTTTATACCGCCTTTTCTTTAAGATATTTGTATAGGGGTGCATCAATTACAACTACTATTGTTTTGAATTACATCTATTATTATAGCTGATAAGCATTAAATATTATAAAATTTCATCGTTGATAAAGACTCTTTATTGTCCTTTTAACTTTTGTCTCAATAATTGAAATATAATCTTCCATATATTTCCAATCAGGATTTCCCCCTGTATCAACAGGAAGTTTAAATTCAAAATCTGTTTTAATATGTGGATTTAATTCGTCAATAAATGCTTTATAATGCAATTGACTTTCTACAAATATGGTTGTGCTTAAAAATTGTTTTACCTTAAATGACATATTTGTTTTAGGTTTTAACACTATAACATTTTGACTTGTATAAAAATCATTTCTTTGTATAAAACAAGAACCTAAATATGCACCTCCTAATGCTAATGTTAAATTACCTGCTTTATAAGGAGGGATATTTTCAATAATATTTACTTTGGCTGTAACACCTTGCTCTTTATTTGCTCTGCCGACAAAGTCTATTTGAGGATTATCCATCTTCATTTTTATTTTATCTAACTTACTACCCATATCAATATCAAACATATCATATAAATGAAAATATGCCCACTGTTGTGAATTGATTACATTTTTATCTTCTTTTATTTGTTTTATCTTATCAAATTTCTGTTCAACAATCTGCTTAACATTATCAATATATTTTTCCATATATTGCCAATCAGGAGCATATGAACCATCCTTATTTTTTATTGATGGTAAGAGTATTGTTTCTTTCTTTATTCTTTCAGGTATCATTCCATCTGAAAATGAAAAATTTTTAGTAAATTTTGACTGTAAAATTGATTTTAAAAACAAGCATATATTCTTTGAAAGATGTCTTGTATCAATATAATACATCTTATTACCTGTTATATATTCATCATCTTGATAGAAAAAATCAGCATTTTCAGCACCAAAACTAATAGTTCCAGCAGGGTTTATTATATAATTATCTTTGATAACAACTTTACAACTTAATCCATTATTAAACTTGCTTCTTGTTATATAGTTTATACCCTCATTTGATATTTTTTGAATGTCTTTATTATGGTATGCTTTGGAATTTACAAATTGGAATAAATTTTCAAGTACATATTCTTTCCACTCTTTACAATCAACTTTATTCATCATTACCTCTATTATTTTTAGGTAATTGAATGGATATTATATTATTTTCCTCAATCACATTACTGGAATATAAAACTTTGTCAGTTATGTTTTCGCTGAAAGATTTTACATCTACATTTTCTTCAAACATATAGTAATCCATAACTGTTTTAATAAAATCTTCTTCAAAAATTTCAAATTCAGGTTTTGGCATTTGATAACTTAAATGCTCTGATGGTTTTATCCATTGAATTGTTTCATTACCACTTTGTTTTTTTATAACATCTATCCAATAATTTTCTATACCATTCCACTTATCTTTTATATCTTGTCTTCCCTGATTCTTAACAGTTTCAAGCCCATCTTCTTCAATATAACAAGCAAATATCTCCTCATTATTTTGAGGTTTTCCTGCTTCAAAAACAAATACAGATGTCGTTACTCCCTCTAAAAATGTTTTTTCAGACAACTTTATTATTTTTTTCAATGTGTGATGTTTTAATAATTTAGAGCCTTTTTTGCCAACCTTTTCTAATTTTTTATCTGGCAAGATGAAAGCACAAACTGTTCCAACAGAAACATTATCTAATACATTACTTACAATATCTATACATCCATATTTATTCTCGAATGGAGGATTCATTAATACCTTTGTTATCGGTTTATCCTTAATCCATTCACAAGCAGTTTCTGTTCTTGTATCTAAATGTTCAATATTGGTTTTCCCATCTTTATGTATAAGCATATTAGCACAAGCAAGAGCATAAATTTGTCTATCAAATTCTATGCCATATAATTTGGTCTTGTTTGATTTTTGATGCTTTATTTGTTGATATACCTCCTGCTTCTTTTATCATATTACACATTGATTTAACAAGAAAAGCCCCACTACCACAAGCAGCATCCAAAATTATATCATCTTTATTAACTTTAATAAGTTTATACATAAATGAAGTTATATGGTCTGGTGTAAAAACTTGCCCACTTTCTGATTTTCCCTTATATCTATTAAATTCATTAAAGAAGATTGCCATAACATCTTCCCCATTCCAAAAATCAGAATTTATTGAATCAGATATTTCAACAATATTATCAATAAAATTATCTATTGCTTTTTGGTTTTCAGTAGAATTCATTTTTATTTCACTATAAACTTCAAGCAATATATCTAACTTATGATTCTGTTTTTTTGAATCTATAAGTGATTTTGATAATGTAGAATGTATAGTTGTATGAAATGTTGGATAGTCCATACCTTTAATTTTACTTAAATTTGCTCCATATCTTTCAGCAACCAAAGCACAAGCAGTAAAAATCATCCTATGATAAAGATTTTTAATACCAAAATCAAAATGCAAACTATCATTTATCTTTTTTGTTAAATTATATATTTTTTGCTTATCAATCTTGTTTTCTTTAAATAAACTTAAATAATATTCTTTATTTTGTAGAGTGCTAACTGTTTCAATAATCTCATTATTTTTATAAACTAATACATCACATCCATTATAAATGATTCCTATAACCTTATTATACTTTGATTTCACAATTTCTATATATTCTTCTAATTGATTAGTATTTTTTTCCACAGGTTCATTACTGTTCTTAGTTTCACAAATTATAGCAACCTCATAATTGTTTTTAGGTAAAAACCATCCATCAGGTTTCTTTGATGATATAAGTTTATCTGTGAATCCTAATTGTCTAAATGTATATAATTGACCAACACCAGATTGTTTCGTAGAGGGATTATCCAAACCTAACCTATTTCTTAATTCATCTCTAACAACATCTTCGGGTTTGTATACAGGCATACCATTCTCCATATATGACCATTTAGTTTATATATTGAATATATTTTATAAACACAAATCATAAAAATTGAGTTAAGAAAAGTTAATTCATTGAAATTCTTATGTTTTAACACATAGTAGACAAGCAAAAAATTATAAAGAACACAACTCCCTATAAATGGTCATCTATATTCAAGAACAAAAATTAAAACCAGAATAGATGCTCTGGTTTTATGAACAAAATTAAAAGAACTTTTGAATATTTTTATGTCAGTAAATTATACATCCCTTCTTTTAAATTTCTGTAATCTTATATTCTCCATTATAGAATTTAACTACGGCATAATTATAACGATTTATTGCCTGAAATACCACAATCCAACAATAACCGTTATCAAAAACTGTTTTTCCATCTCGGGGGATATAATTAAATTTTAAATTACAATTCATCAACTGATTATATGCTTGTGGTATTCTCATTTTACCCCCCTACCAATAGCAAATTAATCGTTTTGTAATAAGTTGTTGCCCCTCGGCTATAATATTATCTAAATGACGGTTTATTGCATTTTTATCTTCATAATCATCATATTGCTGGCGAATATCCATCAATTTTTTTACTAAACAACTAATAGAATCAATAGATGGATGGCGATTTTCGGTTAAAAGCATTGATAGATAATGTTTTGTTCGTTTTAGATATTCATTACAAAATTGATATTGTGATTTTATAAGCCCTAATTTTTGCAACAACATACAGGATTTCTTCATAAATCTTACATCTTCTTGTATTTCTTCTATTTCGTATTTTTCTGTTCTAGATTTTCTTAATTCATTATTATTATCGGCTTTTTGTTTTTTCTTCACAGCCTTAACATCTCCCGATGTTGTATTTTGTATTTCATTATCTAATTGCTTATTTTTATTAACTAATGATTTTATTTTATCTTTTACAAATTTTATTTGATAATTCATATTTTTGCCTTTGATTACAATAATATTTATCAATTAAAATCCGTAATTCTTTCATATAAATCATTTTGGGTTAAGATTGGCTTATCTTCTTTCAAACAATACGAATATACTTTCGCTAAATCATTTTTTGTATTTTTAATAACCTGTAAATCAGTTGTTAATGATGGATATAATCTTGATAGATTTTCTCTTATGAAACCATAAAACAAGTTTATATATTTTGATGAAATATCTATTATAATATGTAAATGCGGTTGGATAAACTCACTAAAACCATCTTCCTGAAAAATACCTATTTTGTATTGTTTATCCTTATGTTTATAATATCTGGAACCTAATGTTTTTCTATAATATTTCTGCAAGATAAATCTAAAATCTTTAATTAACTTATTCCGTGATAGGTTTTCAATATGGGGGTTTAGGGTTATAAATACATTCATAATAAATCCTTTTAAATAATAAGTTTATATAGCGATGGGAGAATCACTACACCACCACTATTGTTTTTTATATCTATATAGATTTTGGAATATCTGCCGATGATGGATATTCCGAACATCATCAGCAACGAAAATATAATAACACAACTGCATTTTTATATTCAAATTTATTTATCTAATATGATTAAAAAATGTAATTTTTTTATTGCCTGTATACTAAAAATATTATAAGCACTGATACAGTATCGTGATACAGCAAAAACATACAGTAAAATAAAAATTACTTATAATCAAATCAATAGGTTATTTAATTTATTTTTGAGGGTTTCCAGCCACCCCAGCCAGATTGGAGAGGAGTTGCATTTTTTGATGTAACTCCTTG
>ENA-OPXC01000613-OPXC01000613.1-human-gut-metagenome-genome-assembly--contig:-NODE-613-length-31366-cov-3.777363_pt1 | contig 31366 bp, 19 predicted proteins | sample MGYA00241512_ERZ502016 | MGnify/ENA primary metagenome ERZ502016 (study PRJEB25962, sample SAMEA2043043) | human gut metagenome | biome: human gut; feature: human-associated habitat; material: faeces...
CCCCAGACAAATCCATCCGCCGCCGACACGATCTCATTTAACTTTTCCATACAACCGCCTCCTCTTTCCAGGTTATCCATATCATCCGACCCGGCACTCCCCTCATTTTTTGTCCCGAATCAGTTTATATACCCGTAAATTTACTGTAATTTTGCCACAAAGTCCAGAGTATTGTGGTGTTATGGTTATTTTCCTTTATTAATTAAGTTATGTGGGCGGTTGGCAAAATATTATGTGGTGTGGTGGTCATTTAAAATTCACCGTTATCGGACATATCTCCGCCTTGGTTCCAACCCGCATATCTGGGCCAAACACGCCGACTCCTGATGTCACTATGTTGTGCATGCCGTCAACATTCAGGTAACCGCAGGAATTTTCCCACATCATCGCCACAAGGATGTTGCCTGGGAACATTTGTCCGTCATGGGTGTGTCCACACAGGTCCATATCCACACCTGCCGACGACAGCTCCTCCAGCTCCTTTGGCTCATGATCAAGGATTATGATAGGTTTTGATTTGTCCATATTTTTCGTGATCTCGTCTGCGGATACTCTGTCTGTGACTCCATTTCCCGGTCTGTGGGCATCGCGGCGGCCATAGATGTATATGGAATCGTTTATCAGCACTCCCTCGTCGCGAAGAAGAGTGATTCCCGCTTTCTCCATAAACTCGTCCATCTCCGGACTGCTGGTCTTCTCCTTCTGTCCGCCAAATGTAAATCCGGCAAGCACCTGCTCCTGTATGTCGTGGTTACCATAGCATGCATACACTCCATACTTTGATTTGATCCCCCGGAGTATTTTCTCAAGCTCCTCCGGCTGGTCAACGGCTTCCCATTCGTTGTCAAATATATCACCCGCTATCAGCACCAGATCTGCGTCCTGCTTATTTATGGAATTCACTATTCTTTGAACCTGCCTGACGCCTATGTTGTATCCAAGATGAAGATCTGCAACCAGCACTATCTTCATGGAATCCATCTTCTGACCATTCTCATCCCGTGCTTCCTTATTGATGGTCACATCATAAGGCGTCACCCGCACAAGTCTCGCATTTACCACTCCCCAGAATGATATACACATGATGAGTGTTGCGCACACACAGCCTACTATCCTGCGAATCCGCGGCACACATATCTTATCTTTGCTCACTCTGAATACATGAAGCAGTAGGAATCTTCCAAGCTCGGCTATCACTATGAAGAATATCATATAAAGCAGAACACCCAGCCAGTAATTTCCCACCAGCTTCATGCCACGTTTGAACCTTCCCTGTGGCAGGAAGAATGCGATCACCAGCGCCGACGCCAGAAATGCATATAGCACTATCGGGACTATCCAGCCCTTCTTGCCTTTGAGTTTCGGGAAATATGCCTGTACCCAGCCCTTTATTCTCCAGAACAAATATATATTTAACGCTATGTAAAAAGGTGCAATGAAAATTGCTATCATCTTTTTTCTCCTTTGTTTTTCTGACTGGCCAATATACATATTGACGGCAGTCCTTTGTACGATTTATTCATACAATAATATACTCCCAACACCACACATACACAAACTTAATAAATCGTAATTCCACCGTCATCCCCTAATATCCAAATATATTTAAAGAAAGTACAAAATTTTCCTAAATCACATAAAAATAGCCCGAAAGATACAAAATCTTTAAGATTTGTACCTTTCGAGCCGTATTCTCTTGATCAGGGATATTTTTTCCAAAATGCCTGTTTTAAACCCTAATATTATATCCCTTAGTCGTTCTTCTTCACTCCAAGAGTTACCTTCTCACCGTTGATGTTCCACTCTTTGGTGTATCCGTCAACCGAGCCGGTTATGATCTCTGTTGCCATAACGTCGCCGATGATGGCATCCGCATTTGCTGCGATGATGTCATTTGCCTTCTGGCTTCCGTCAGCGTATACAGTGATCTTGTCCATAACCTCGAATCCAGCCTCTTTTCTCATAGTCTGAACCTTGGATACTATCTCACGGACAAATCCTTCCTCAAGAAGCTCCTCTGACAGATTTGTGTCGATAACTACTGTCACACCGCCGTCTGCCTCAGATACGAAACCGTCCATCTGAGCCATGTCGATCAGAAGATCAGCCTCAGTGAGTACGATCTCCTCTCCGTCTGCCTCAAACTTCAGAGCGCCCTCTGCCTTGAGCTCTGCCATGGCTGCGTTGCCATCCAGTGCTGACAGATGCTCCTTGATCTTACCAAGGTGCTTACCGTACTTAGGTCCGACTGTACGAAGCTGTGGCTTGAAGCTGTATGTTGTGTAAGCGCTTACATCATCATCGAACTCAACGTTCTTCACGTTCAGCTCATCCTCGATGATAGCCTTCTCCTCACCGAAAAGCTTCTTGTCAGCCTTGACATACATCTTGCCGATTGGCTGTCTGTTCTTGATATTTGCTGTATTTCTTGCTGCACGTCCCAGAACTACGATCTTCAGGATCTCGTCCATAGCTACCTCGAGCTCTGGATCGATCATCTTCTCATCCACCTCAGGGAATGAGCACAGATGAACTGAGAGAGGTGCATCCTTGTCTATATTTCTAACCAGATTCTGGTAAATATCCTCTGCCATGAATGGGAGCATAGGAGCTACTGTCTGTGCGATCGTAACGAGCGCTGTGTAAAGTGTCATGTAAGCATTTACCTTGTCCTGCTCCATGCCCTTTGCCCAGTATCTCTCACGACCACGGCGGACATACCAGTTACTCATGTCATCCACGAACTCCTCGAGAACTCTTGTTGTCTCAGGGATCTTGTATGCGCCAAGATTTGCGTCAACTGCCTTGACTGTTGAGTTCAGCTTGGACAGAAGCCACTTATCCATAAGTGACAATTTATCATACTCAAGCTCATGCTCAAGTGGATTGAAGTTGTCTATATTTGCATAGAGTACATAGAACGCATATGTGTTCCACAGTGTACCCATGAACTTTCTCTGACACTCAACAACTGCATCCTCATGGAATCTGTTAGGAAGCCATGGTGCTGAATTGCTGTAGAAATACCATCTGATGGCATCTGCACCGTACTTGTTCAGAGCATCCATAGGATCTACAGCATTTCCCTTGGACTTACTCATCTTCTGTCCGTCCTTATCCTGGACATGTCCGAGAACGATTACGTTCTTAAACGGAGCCTTGTCGAACAGCAGCGTTGAGATCGCCATAAGTGAGTAGAACCATCCTCTTGTCTGGTCAACAGCCTCACTGATGAAATCAGCAGGGAAGTGCTTCTCAAATATATCCTGATTCTCAAATGGATAGTGCCACTGTGCAAATGGCATTGATCCTGAATCGAACCAGCAGTCGATAACCTCTGTGACTCTGTGCATCTGCTTGCCACACTCAGGACACTTGATAGTTACAGCGTCGATGAACGGACGGTGAAGCTCGATGTCCTCAGGGCAGTTGTCACTCATTGAGCGGAGCTCTTCCTTTGATCCGATGGCATGTCTGCAGCCGCACTCACACTCCCAGATGTTCAGCGGAGTACCCCAGTAACGATTTCTTGAAAGTCCCCAGTCCTGAACATTCTTCAGCCAGTCGCCAAAACGTCCCTTACCGATGCTCTCCGGGATCCAGTTTACAGTGTCATTATTCTTAACCAGCTTGTCTCTGACTGCTGTCATCTTGATGAACCATGTATCTCTTGCGTAATAGATAAGTGGTGTGTCACATCTCCAGCAGTGTGGATACTCATGCTCGAACTTAGGCGCATCGAAGAGAAGTCCCCTTGCGTCCAGATCCTTGAGTACCTCAGGGTCTGCATCCTTTACGAACATTCCGGCAAATGGAGTCTCCTCAGTGAGGTCACCCTTGCCATCTACAAACTGTACAAATGGAAGATCGTAGTTTCTTCCAACATTTGCATCGTCCTCACCAAATGCAGGTGCGATATGAACGATACCTGTACCATCTGTCATAGTTACATAAGTGTCACATGTGATGAAGTGGCCCTTCTTGTGCTGCTTCTCACATACAGGCTTTACGCACTCATAGAGTGGCTCATACTCCTTGTACTCAAGATCCTTACCGACATATGTCTCAAGAACCTCGTATGCAGGAACTGCTGCCTGATCGTCTGCTGCTTCCTTTGCAAGACCGCCGAGAACCTTGTCTGCAAGCGCCTGTGCAAGATAATATGTGTAGCCGTCTGCTGCCTTAACCTTCACGTATGTCTCATCTGGATTTACACAGAGTGCTACGTTTGAAGGAAGTGTCCAAGGTGTTGTTGTCCATGCGAGGAAATATGCGTCCTCTCCGATAACCTTGAATCTTACTACTGCTGAACGCTCCTTGACTGTCTTGTATCCCTGTGCAACCTCATGGCTTGAAAGAGGTGTACCACATCTTGGGCAGTAAGGCACGATCTTGAAGCCCTTGTACAGAAGTCCCTGATCCCAGATCTTCTTCAGCGCCCACCACTCTGACTCGATGAAGTCATCATGGTATGTTACATATGGGTTGTCCATATCAGCCCAGAAACCTACCTTGCCTGAGAACTCTTCCCACATGCCTTTATATTTCCATACGGACTCCTTACATTTCTGGATAAATGGCTCCAGTCCGTACTCCTCTATCTGCTCCTTGCCGTCGATTCCCAAGAGCTTCTCAACCTCGAGCTCAACAGGCAGACCGTGTGTATCCCATCCGGCCTTTCTGACTACGTTATGTCCCTTCATTGTCTGATATCTAGGGATCATATCCTTGATTACACGTGTGAGAACGTGTCCGATATGTGGCTTACCATTTGCTGTTGGAGGGCCATCATAGAATGTGTATGTTGGCAGATCCTTTGTCTCTTCAACACTCTTCTCAAATACCTGATTTTCTTTCCAGAAGTCCAATACCTTCTGCTCTCTGTTTACGAATTCCAGTTTAGTCGAAACCTTGTCGTACATGTCGTCTTTCCTTTCTGTGATAAATATAAAAAAGCCCTTCGTCGTAATCAGGACGAAGGGCTTTGAGTTCGTTATACCACCTATTACTTACATACTAACATATGCGCTCCCCTTAACGCAGGAAATACGTCAGAGCCTACTTGAGCAAATCTCTTTTGGTCTGCAACTCCAGAGTGATATTCCGAAAGTCTCTACTGTCACCGGGCTCGCACCGCCCCCGGCTCGCTGCTGATCTCGCAGACTCCGTACTGTCTCTGTCATCGTTTTTAACTTATATGATCCAGAAACCCGCCTGTATAAGCCATTTCTGAACCTATCCATTCATTAGTATAGCAAGTATTTGTGGTTTGTCAATCGCAATATGCGCAAATAATTTACTATTCTACTTCTTTATAACCACATTCTTTGTTGTGCTCCATGCAGAATAGTAAGTTGTTTTTCCTACCTTCTTGAAGCTTCTGACTCTCACATAATATTTCTTCTTAGCCAATTTTGCTATTGTGACATTTGACTTTTTAGCTCCGGTCACTTTTACAGTCTTTGCCTTGGCAAAATTGCTCTTTACAGAATACTGTATCTGATATCCTCCTACCTTGGAATTTACCGACCACTTAACAGTCATCTTCTTTCCTGCCTTGTTCGTGGTCTTGGTAACCTTTGACGAAGTGATTCTCATAATGGTTTTCTGATTGCTGTCATCCGCATTGTAACTTGTCTTGCCTGCCGTCTTGCACGCAACAATCTTATATGTGTATACCGTTCCATTTTTAGCTGACTTATCTGTATAGCTAAGTATTGTGTTTTTGTCTATATAGGCCAGCTTGCTGTACTTTCCCTTTCCAGCCTTTCTGTATACGATATATCCACCAGCTCCATTATTAAGATACATATAAAAATTTCTTACGTTTTTTATATTATCACCATGCATATACAAATACAATTTGTTTTTTATGCATATTTACTACAAAACACGTTCGTATTTATCTAATATTTACAAAAATCTCATGAACTGAGAAATCAATCCTCAATCCATGAGATTTATTTTCTAATATACGTAGAGATCATAGTCTACAAGATACCACTTACCGCCAGTCTTTATAACTGTGTATATGATCTCGCCATCTGATTCGTCAGTAGATCCTTTTATCTTGACATCAAGGTCCACCTCGTAGCACTTGTCAACCGTCATGTCGACATCCAGCATGTCAAATGTATCATTTACATCCTTAAGCTTATCCTCGTCATATTCCTTCTCTGATCGGTCCTCGACCTTGATACTCTTGACCTTGCCTACCTCATCTACCATGTCGCTGACCTGCTCGTTGAATGTATCCTTGACATAGTCTTCACTGCCTGTATAGCTTCTTATCCTGTTATACAGCTTGTAATATTCCTTGTCCATCAGATCAACCATGGCATCGGCATCGCCTTTTTCATAGGCTGTCACCAGCTTGTCTCCGACCTTCTTAGCACTTCTCTCACCGGAACCACCCGCCAGGATCAGAACAACGACTATTATCGCGATCAGGACTGCCGCTGCGATTCCGCCTATTATTGCTATAAGCTTCTTGTTCACCTTTTTACCCGGCTCCATAACACCCGGAGTCATGCCCGGCTGCTGGCTGTACTGTGGCTGACCATACTGTGGCTGCCCAAATCCGCCATACTGTCCACCTGTCGACTGGACATTTCCACCAAACTGCTGACCCTGACCGTACTGCGGCTGACCATACTGTGGCTGTCCAAATCCTCCATACTGTCCGCCCATCGGCTGTCCAAATCCACCCGGCTGCTGATTCTGCTGTGGCTGACCCGGGTTCGGCTGCCCTTGTGCACTGTTCTGCACCGGAGAAAATGCGCTCACTCCCGGAGTCGTGAGGACAGTAGTTCCCTCGTCCTCATCGTCGTCCATATCATTAAATCCATTTACGTTATTCTCGTCCATCTTTCTCTCCTTATTCTGCTCATCCCTTTTGCTGCTCTGGAACAATAATGTTCCCATAGAATCATGGTAGCATTTTATGTCTGCCATGTCCAACCAAAAACATCACATTACCTCAAATTTTACACTTTATTACCTGTTTTCTTTCGCTATTATGTAATAAAAGGCGTTATGATGATGAACACACAGAATAAAAAAACAATCCGCCACGGATACAGATTGTATCCATGGCGGATTCTTCTATTTCTTTTGATATTATCTCTTCTTTATTACAACCGATTTCTTTCCACTCCATGCGGAATAGTAAACCTTACCATCAATCTTCTTAAAGCTTCGTACCCTGACATAATATCTCTTGCCCTTAGTAAGTCGTTTGATGGTCTTACTTGTAACTGAACCTCCGTTTACATTGGCCGTCTTTGCAGATTTAAACGATGCATTGTCTGCATACTGTATCTGATATCCGGTGGCCTTGGCTGCCTTATTATATGTAACCTTGGCTGTTCCGGCCGATGCACTTGTGAATTTCTTCAGCTTCACGGCAGGTACATAACTTCCTGTCTTCTCGCCGCCAAATGCCGAATTGTATGTCACATCGCCAAATGTCTTATAAGTTCTTATCTTATATGTATACTTTACACCCACATTTTTAGCTGTGACGTCCACGAACGATGTTGTCTCCGGATTCTGAACAACACCTGCTATCGTATATGCTTTTCCATTTACTCCTCTGTAAACAACATATCCCGATGCCGCTTTATACTTCTTCCAGCTCAACTTTATTCCATTTGCTGTGTTGTCAATGGACTCAACTTTTCTCACACCCATCTTGATGTCAAATGTGAGTGTCTTCTCCCCTTCATAGTCACCCTTGAATTTGATGACAACTTTGGCCTTGCCGATATTCTTGTTATTTGAATATGAAACGCTGTAATTTCCTGCGGCAACCTTTCTGCCCTTTGAGTCTTTGACCTCTACCGCAGGCTTCTTAGCTGTACCATCATACTCAACAGCGCTGTATGCAAGCCTGATACTCTTTATCCTGTATATACTCTGAGTTTCCTTGCTGGCTGACTTGCAGTTTTTGCACAAATGCACCTTATATCCGTCACGGGTCTGTGATGCCTTTTTCTTAACCGTCCACACCGTCTGATAATCGTGAGGAACTGTGGTCTCATCATCTATGATAGTATCCTTTTCTCCGCAGTTATTGTCACACTTTGCCGTCTTGGTTCCCTTCTGCGAACATGTGGCATTTCCATCTGACTCATACTTTGTGAAGCTGTGTCCTGTAGCAGGGATCACCTCGGTCTCATATATATCCTCATCCTCAATGTACCTTGTCTTCTCTCCGTTCTCAGTACATGTCGGAGTCTTGGTTATGATCCATCCCTCGTCATCTCCAGCCCCAAACTTCTGGGTCTTTGACTCAGCATATATCCACTCTGATGAACCCGTATTCTTATATCTGAGATCCAGGGTCACATCTGTGTATGTGTCATTTTCCACAACAGACATGATTCCCTGAATGATATTTCCATATGCATCAGTCCATCTTCCGCTGACAAATGGTGTCTTCTGGCTCTCATTATTTGCATATGTTATCTCTATATCTCCGGTTACACTGTATCCGTCCTCTGTCTTCTTCACCTTGCATCCTGATATGCTCACAGCGGAGATATCGTACTCGTTCTCTACCTCTGCCTCCACCTTCTCAGGAGTGATCGTCACGCTTCCTGTCTGCTGCGACGCAAGGCTGATCCTGAATGTATAACTGCGGTTCGCCTCAAATGTCCTGTCTATAATGAGTTGTCCGCCGTTCCGTGAGTATGTCTTTTCCAGAACCCCATCAGCATAGATTCTGGTGTATACTGTATTATCTCCGCAGTCCACCGTAAATCTGTACTCTCCGGTCTCCGTTGGGATAAATTCATACTCGATGCCCTCTCCGTCATAGCTTATATCCGCTGTTGTCTTCTGACCCGGTGTTATTTTTCCATTACCTGTCACATACGAATCGTGATATGTAAATGTTATCTGATCATCTTTCTCTCTCGCATAGAGTGCTATAATATAGCTTCCCTTTTTCAGAGAGAAAGCATCTCCACTGCTATATGTATCTGAAAAGCTGCCATCATCCTCAATGGTATATATACCCTTAAGCTCAAAGCCCTGTCTCTGAAGGGATACCACTCCATCTGACGCAATATCAAATCTGTACAGCTTTACATCCCCAGTGTTCTCAACACCTGAAAGCACCACAGGCTCATCTGATATCAGGTACTCCAGCTCATCCACATTCAGATCTACGACGTCAAATGATGCTCCCTGAACTTCACAATCGTCAGCCATTCCCCATATGGAAGGTATTATCTCATATGATCCGGTCTGTTCTGTTATCGTGTCGATGCTTAAATAGCTGCTCACCCTGCCGTTTTTCTTGATCGTAAAGCTTATATCATCGTCATCCGCGCCAAATGTTCTGGTACTTCCATCAGAATATGTGACAACGGTTTTTATGCTGCCCTTGATCTCATCAAATTTCCTCAGATATTCAGTCTTAGAAACGGTTGTGCTTACACTTACAGCCTTGACGATCTCCTTCATTGTCACGCCGCATTTATTTACATTTTTTCCCGGATACACACATACATACAGATCCCCGCCTGCTGTGTCAAATCCCGCACTGCCAAATCCATCAGATGAATAAGCCACGTTGTTAGTCGTTATCTCTGTTCCATTTGCATCTAAAATCCTGATGCCATCGATCTTCTCATCAGCGGATACCACATACGAACCCGCCTGGGCACTTACCTTATATACATACACATATCTGTCGCCTGAAATATCAAGCGTCTTTGAGCCGTCCCATGTTCCAAGGCTCATGCTCTGTGCAGTCTTCACTGCAAATGGTATATCAACCGTATCCATGCCATCCGCACCAGCGATTGCAAGTTCAACCATGTATCTGCCAGTATCAACCCTGCTGCCAAAGCCTGCGATCTCGACATACTTTCCAGTTTTCTCGTTATATCTGTACCATGTACTCGTGATCAGCTCATTATCCTCGCTGTCACCGACACTGGCCTCTTTTACACTGCCATCATCATATACAAACTGGAGAGTCTCTCTATCCAGAAGGTTTTTGATACCTGATAATTTCATATTTGGAAGGAATTCATAGGTTCTGTTATCTCTCAGCTTCCATGAACTGATCTTTGAATTTGACAAAGTTTCTCCCCTTGTCACATTCATGCTCCAACTGGTCTGCGTATCTCCCCACTTGTCCTCTACTCCGCCATCGAGACAGATATAGTATGTATTGCCGCTCTCAAGTGCAGCCTCGCCATCCGATACACTAAGTTTCTTCAGATCATACATTGTCTCATCGTCAGCGTCGATCTTGCTGTAGATCTCCATGCCACCCACTGGGGCAAATGTATACCTGGCGGATGTCGAAGGCTTAAACGTATAATATACACTGCCATTCTCCGACAGACTTACCTGATTAGATCCCTCCGCAAGACTTCCGACAGCAACATCCTCTATATCCTTTATCTCTATGTCATATGCATAAGAGTCCTCACTATACAGTGTGTATATCCTAATCTGTGCCTCTCCGACAGGGCGCTCATTTTCCGTATCTGTGACTATCTCTGCAAATACCTCATCTCCTCTGGAGGTTTTCACACTGTCCGAATCGTCAAATACCAGATCTTCTGTTTTTCCGTCAGCATATGAGATCTTTACTCTGGTGCCATCTACATAACTGCTGATATCCTTATCATAGCTGCCCATTCTGATAAAATCTGTGTTCTCGGGAACAGCAATCATGTCTGTCACTTTTGGAATAAAACCGAGTCTCACATTTGTCGTGGAAGTAGATAACTCATTATACAGGCCTACGTAATAAGTGCTGCCTCCGGTAAGTTTTCCTGTAACCTCTACCGGGCCCTCATCACCGGACTCATATACACAATAAGGACTGTCGCTTTCTATTACCACACTTCCGTCAAATGGCATGACAAAACTGTAATAGGCCTTGTCATACTCATCCGTTCCGACACTCACATTGTTGTCACCTTCGGAGAGCTGTCCTGCGCTCAGCTTGTCTATGGACACTACCTTAAGCACTGCCGTGCCGAGCAGCTCCTGATCTTCCTCAGCCGCATCATATCCCACAGCTACTTTGTACTCGCCCTCTGAAAGATTTACACCTTTTTCATATTCGTACTCTTTCCAGTTATCATCAGATGACGAATAATATACTGTATATCTGTTTCCATTACTGTATCCACTTCCACCGGTCAGATCTATGCTTTCCGTGGACTTATCATTATACTTTATTGTACTGCTCGCACCATTCATGAAGCTTATCGGCGTTCCGGCTGCCCATTCGCTCTTTGCCAGCTTCAATGTCACCCCTGAAGGTGCCGCATACTTCTTCGCCTTGAGCCTGACCTCATTCAATGTTTCATTGTCATCATCCGTTGTTCCTGAAAGTCTGACATAATAGATCTTTCCCTTGACAAATGAATACCTGTCATTATCGGTCTCAACCACCGCCATGTCCGAATCATATACATCTATAAATGCAGTTGATGATTTATCTACTTCAAACACAAAGTCAGCAGTTGCAGATGGTATAAATCTGTAATACTCGTAACCGTCCACCCTGGTATCATATGCGTAGGTATCCGTCTCACTGATATTCCTTTTTCCTACAAAATATTCAGCAGGAGTCTGCACCTTTGCAGTGTACGAATCGTATATCTTGGTCGACTGGTTCGGCTCACTATCCATTTTATCTGTAAGCTGAACAGTATACGTACCGGCCGGAAGTTTTTCCGCATCCGCATACGATACCATATCCCCTTCATCGCCCTCATAATAATAACTTCCCTTGGAATCCTTCACCCACAGACTGTATGTAACTCCATCTATCTTACAGTCTGAGCCGCTGATACCTGAACTGCGCACCTTTCCACCGGAATAGGTTACCGTTGCGTACGCCGATGTTATGGAGTCTGGTGTTCCCTCCAGTATCGTTGTATTATCCGGCACCATTTTTATTGCCGCCACATCCGGAAGCTTTCTCACGCTTATATTTGCACTTTCGGAAACTGTATAAGAACGGGCATACTTAGACCCAAGAATGTATTTCTCCCCCGCAGTGCACTTGTATACCAGCCTGCAGCATCCACTGCCATCCTTTTTACCTGTAGCAAGGCGCTTACTCTTACTGTTATACAAGGTCTCCTGAAGCATCAGCCGTGACTGGCTTCCCTGCAATATTATCTCATAATATCCTGTCTCATCCGTGACAAATGATATTTTACTCTCCTTGCCATTAACTATGTTCACAACCCCATAGTCACCCTCAAGCTCTGAAATATCCTCTGTAGCTGCTGATATCTCAGCTTCATTCATCTGTACGGCATACGCTGTCATATTTGACAGTAAAGTCTGTGCCTGTGCAGTCGTCATCGGTATATGAATGCACGACGACACCATGGCTACAGTTACAGCCGCAGCCATTATCCCCTTCAATTTCATATGTAACCTCCCTTTTTCTCCCATACATATTCAGCACATTTATGCCGAATATATAAGCACAAAAAATTACAGCCTCATATTATCATGAAGCTGTAATTTAATACAATATAATTAATAATTATGTATAAATAACACAATATCACTTATGCAATTTTACTTTCTAACCAGGTGGATCTGGTAAGCATTGTACTCGCCGAACTTGAGTGGTACAGGAAGTCCTATCTGGTCAAGTCCCTGTCCGCTGTACTCTGCGCCGGTCTCCTCGTCAACATATGTGGCATCCACATCAAGTCCCTTTACTCTGACAAAAGGTACAGGGGCATTGCAGAAGCTCTCCACCGTCACGATATTGACAAGGGTCTCTGACTTGTCCCTTGCGACAAATGACCATGCAGCTACACCTTTGCTCTTATCCGCATCCGTCAGTCTGTAGTAAAGTCCATTATGAAGAAGATCCCAGTACTTCTTGTAGTTTTCTACCTGAGCCTTTACCTCTTCTTTCTCCTCATCGCTGACCTTGTTCAGATCAAGCTCGTAGCCAAAGCTTCCTGCCATGGCAACAACGGCTCTTGTATTGAATGGAGTTGTCCTGCCTGTCTGATGATTTGGAACCGCTGATACGTGTGAACCAACCACCGATATAGGATAGCCAAATGAAGTTCCATACTGTATGTCAAGTCTGCAGATGGCATCTGTATCATCACTGCACCAGATCTGTGGTGTGTAATACATCATTCCGGCATCAAATCTTCCGCCGCCACCGCTGCAGCCCTCGATGAACATCTTTGGATATCTCGCCTGAAGCCTCTCCATAAAGTCATATACACCGAGTACATACTTGTAGAGGATAGTTCCATTGTTCTGGATTCCCTCAGTCATGGAGTATACATTTAAGATGCTTCTGTTCATATCCATCTTTATATAATCAACATCTATCTTGTCCAGCACTGCTGTCATCTGGTCAAATATGCAGTTTACGACCTCTTTTCTTGAGAAATCCAGATTGAGCTGGCTTCTTCCCATGACAGGCTTTCTTCCAGGGATCACAAATGCATAATCCGGATGCTCCTTGAAAAGCTCGCTCTTCTCGGATACCATCTCAGGCTCGATCCAGATACCGAACTTCATGCCGAGATCCTTAACCCTCTTGACAACATCAGCCATAGGGCCGCCCATCTTATCCTCATTTACAAACCAGTCGCCGAGACCTGACTTGTCATCATTTCTCACACCGAACCAGCCGTCATCCAGAACCAGCATCTCAACGCCGAGCTCTGAAGCCTGCTTTGCTATATTAACTATATCATCACCGTTGAAGTCGAAGTATACTGCCTCCCAACTGTTGATGAGAATAGGTCTTCTCTTTGTCTTGTACTCACCGCGGCAGATATTGTATCTCACAACATCATGCATCTTGTGTGACATGTCGGCAAATCCATCAGGTGAATAAACCATAACTACCTCAGGTGCCACAAACTCGCTCTCAGGATAGAGCACATACTCAAACATCTCATCCTGAACACCCATATTGAGTCTCACCTGATCTGTCTGATCCTTCTCAACCTCACAGTTGAAGCTTCCGCTGTAGAGAAGTGAGATTCCATAGCAGTCACCTGCATCCTCATTCGCATCCTTGCCTGCTATAACCACAAATGGGCTGTGCTGATGGCTTGATGTACCCCTTGTGCTTCCGATCTTCTTCACACCATGATTTATAGCTTCTCTCTCATACATGCGCTCCATAGCATGTCTTCCGTGGAAGTGGATGAGATCATAATCACCTGTCACAAAATCCAGGCTCACACTTGATGCCTTTGCCACAAATATATCCGCATCGCTTATATTTCTGATTATAGCTGATCTTGTGATCAGATCCTTATCCTCTATAATTCCATACAGAAGATCAACCTCCACTCCCACCTGAGGATCCTGAAGAACGATCTTAAGGGTCTCACCCTTCTCGCCGTCATTTGTGTAAGCAGCAGGAAGTCCCTTGAGACTATACTTACTGTCCATCACCTCATATGAAACATATCTGAGATCACATCCATGTATTCCCTCTATGTCCTTTATGTTGAATGCCGGAGTCCTGAAATCTCCGTTGCCGTAGCAGCTATATTCCAGTGGAATGTTGTCCAGAGAGAATTCTCTGTGCTCCTGTGCTTCATAAGGATTGCCTGAGAATCCTCTATCGTAATGAGTTATGACATATGACATATCCCCGTCCATTTTCTTGCCATAATACAGATGAGCCAGATACCCATAGTCGATCACCTTCATCTGATATGTAGTATTTTTGGTGTTCAATGTGAAAAGCTTTTTCTCTTCATTTATCAATATTGCCATGCCCAAGTCCTCCTTTTCGTGATCTCCAGTTTCTCTACAGCCAAATTTCATTTGACTGGTCTTTCCTCATAATTTATCTACAACCAGCTCCGCCGGATTGTATTCCAAGTTCCACCATGTAGTCCACAAATTTCTCCACATATCCATAATCCGCCGCATATGCTGACAATCCAATATATGCCTTGCCATCTGTGTACTCAGTAAGTCCTGCCGCCTTGTATCCTTCAGATACATCTATTCCGACAGGTATCTTCTTCCCCTCTTCATCCTCGTAATAAATTATCCTATCCTTATACTTATCATATATATCGCCGACCTTCTCATCCGACAGGTCTGCAAGTCTGCCGCTCTTCGCCAGACCTATGAGATTGTCATACTGGCACAAGACTGCCTGAGCAGTGTCCGCCTCAAGGTATGCCAGCACCTTCATATAGTAACTGTTCTTATAATCTGAGTTATTTGCCAGATTAAAAAATGCATTGTTGTCAAACGTAACCCTTCCCGGGAGATTTTCTTCCCCTACATACGACACAAATCCCTGTGTCAGCCTGCAGTCCTCTGAAACATCATCGTAGTTGTTCACAAGGACGACATCCAGTATCGGCTTGTCCTCCCTCGTTGCAAACACAACAGTGAAATACACTACAAGTCCCACGAGAACGACCGCACCGATTATCCAAAGCTTGTAATAATCCCAGATATATCCTATTTTTTTGCGGGTGGAGTCCATCTCTTTGATCTTCTGTTTTTCTTCTTCCGTGATTATCGGCTTTCTCATAGACGTCCTCCTTTTGTTTCTGTGTTGAGTGGACGCGTGAGAGGCGCTTCGCGCGGCGTCCACGGCATAGTAAATACTTCGTATTTACGATATATTTCACAAGGGTGGCGTCAGTAACTGACGTCACCCTGTGGTCATATATAATATCTTCTTTAACTTTCTTTAGAGCTTTCCACCTGATGTTGCAATACCTTCTACGAACTGCTTCTGGAATATCAGGTATATAACGATCATTGGTATACATGATATAAGAGATGCAGCCATCAGCTGTGGATAGTTGGACTGATACTGTCCCTGCATTGTTGCAAGAGCTGCTGAGAGCGGCATCTTGTTTGCACTGCTGTTTACAACCAGTGGCCACATCAGATCCTTGAATGCGAACACTGCTGTGAATATACCGAGGGCAACCATCGATGATCTTGCAAGCGGAGCCATGACAAACACGAATGTCTTTGGAATGTTACATCCGTCAAGTCTCGCTGCCTCCTCGAGATCTCCAGGAAGTCCCATGTAAGCCTGCTTTAGCAGGAAAGTACCGAACGCTGTTACAATTCCCGGGAATACCAGAGCAAACATTGTATTTGTCATGCCCATCTTACTGATCATCAGGAACTGTGGGATGATGAATATCTGTGAAGGAATCATCATCTGGAAAAGTATCAGGGAGAACATAAAGTCTCTGCCCTTGAACTTAAGTCTTGCAAATGCATATCCTGCGAGTGTTGCTGTGAGACATGCACACACAACTCTAAAGAATATGAGCAGTAATGTGTTCTTGTAGAGAACAAGGAAATTCATGTTATTCCAAACAGTAGTGAACGCATCTGTACGCCACTGTGATGGGAATATTACGAATGGACTTACCGAAGTTGCCTCTGTTACTGTCTTAAATGCTGTGAGTGTCATCCATACAAATGGCACTATCATAATAATTGAGAATATGATCAGAATGAGGTGAATCAATAATCTCTGCATTCTTCTCTTAAACTGTACGCCTCTTGTCATATCGATTCCCCCTTCCTAGTTATAATGAACCCACTTCTTCTGACCTATCATCTGGAATACTGTGAGTACCATGATGACTGCGAGAAGAAGAACTACTATTGCTGATCCATAACCCTTGTTACCATTCTGGAACGAATACTGGTAGAACAGATATACGATAGACTCTGTCTTCTTGAGGGCCGGATTGGAAATATCCATTACCATGTATACAAGGTCGAATACCTGAAGTGCTCCGATTACTCTTGTTACGAGTACGAAGAATACTGTAGGGGAGAGAAGTGGAAGAGTAATCTTGAAGAATGCTCTTACTCCTGATGCTCCGTCAATATCCGCTGCCTCGTAGTAATCCTTAGGTATCTCCTGAAGTCCTGCAAGGAACAGAACCATGTTGTAACCAATGATCGACCATACACCGATGATTGCAACTGAAATCCATGCGATCTTTGGATTGGATATCCACTCGATCTTTGCACCAAGGATGTGGTTTAACAGACCGAACTGTGAATTGTATAACCATCTCCATACCATGGCTACGGCTGCTGGTGCAACTACCATTGGCAGGAAAAATATTGCTCTGTATATTGTTCTTCCATGCATCTTACGATTCAGGAATACTGCAAGTATAAGTGCAATTGCGATTGAGAATGGAACCTCAATGATCGCATACTTGAATGTATTGAGAAGTGACTGCCATACCTCAGGGTCAGCAAACATCTTCTTGTAATTTGCAAATCCTGCAAATGATGAATCTCCGAATGAACCGACCTTGCAGAATGACTGATATATCGTCTGTACTATAGGCCATAAGTTAAGTACGATGATTCCTATCATTGTTGGGAGGATGAATGCCCAGCCCCATTTGCGCTGGTTTCTTTCCCATGTTGTTGACTTCTTTTTCTTGAACTCTTTATCTTCTGCTGCTGCCGGCTTAACTGTCTGTGTCTCTGTAGCCTGAATTATCTCAGCCGCTTTTTCTTCAACTTTCTTGTTGTTATCTGACATAAAATCCCTCCTCTTATCATTTATACTGTAATTAACACCCCATTGTTTCTGGTAAGCAATGGGCAGGACCTTCATCCTACCCACTGTTATGTTATCTTATAAATGCTCTGTAGGATTACTTGTCTTCCTCATCGATGTACTGGTTCATCTGAACTGCGAAGTCCTTACACGACTGCTCCATCTTTGATGGATCTGCCCATGCATCTGCGAAGAATGTCTGTGCAGCCTGTGACCAAACTGTTGAGTTGTATGTGTAAGGTCTGAGCACGAGCTCATTTGTAACGCCTGCTACTGTTGAATCCTTTGTGATATCAAGGTAAGCGTTGAGGTTGAACTTGTCTGTGCAGTTAACCCACTTGTCTGATGTATTGTTGTAAGCTGACATTGTTACACCAAGCTCAGCCTGCTTCTCCTGCATCTCCTTTGAACCTAACCACTCGATAAGCTTCCAGCAGTCATCTGGTCTCTTTGTGTCTGCTGATGCAGCCCATCCAAGTCCGTTACAGATAGAAGTTCTCATACCTGTTGTCTTGTCGTATGGAAGAATTGCTACGTCACAGTTCTCAACGAGATACTCGTTGTCAAGAAATCCTGCTGTCATCCATGAACCCTGTGTGATCATTGCTACTGTACCTGACTGGAACAAAACGTCTGTACCTGTCTCTGACATTGTTGTTGCCGGTGGGCAGCAATCCTTGAGGAGCTTTCCTACATAATCCATAGCCTTGATAGTGTTGGCATCGTCATATCCTGACTTTGTGTGATCATCATTTACGATGTAACCGCCCATTGAGTAAACCATGTTGTAGTATGTGTCCTGATCGTTTGATGTGTTCATACAGAAACCGTACTTGTCGCCAGTTGTGAGCTTCTTAGCTGCCTCATATAGGTCATCCCATGTCCAGTTCTCATTTGGATACTCAAGTCCTGCATCATCGAACATCTTCTTGTTGTACCAGAGAGCGATTGTATCGTAATCCTTTGGTACTGCGTAATATGAGCCATCATATGTGTAGAGCTCTGTAATCTCTGGCATGTAGTTGCTCATATCAACCTTATCGCTCTTCTCAATGTAGTCATCGAGCTTTAAGAGCTTGTTGTTCTTCATGTACATCTGTGAGTTGTTGGAGTGCATCCAGAATACATCCGGCATATCTCCACCTGATGCTCCAGCCTCAAGAAGTGTCCAGTATGAATCCCACTCCTTAACCTGTACATCAACCTTGATGCCTGTCTCTTCTGTGAAGAGATCACATATCTGCTGCAGACCCTTCTGCTGGTTGTTATCCCAGATAACTACCTCAAGTGCATCCTTACTGCCGCTCTTGCTTCCGTCGCCGCTTCCGCCACATGCGCAAAGTGAAAATGCTGTTGCTGCTGCAAGTCCAACTGCTACTGTTTTCTTTAATGTTCTTCTCATAAAACCTTCCTCCTTTTTACATCACCGGCAGGATTTACGACACCCACATTCTCTTTCATACCCTGAATTCTGCGTCCTGTTCTGCCGGTTCGCCTTACGGCGTTCTGTGTGTTTTCTATGATTGAATTATAAAATTTTGGTGAACATTTTCACATGGAAAAATGTCAAAATATCATGGGTTTTTGTCACAAATGTATATTTTTAAGTAGTTAAGTTCGCTGTTTTTGTGCTATTTTATGGTAAAATGTAGAATACCTATGGTAAATTGTAAAATTCGCTATATATTGGCATACCTTTTTGTGCTATAGTTAAACAAACGATATTATCACTTTTTACATCAGGAGGAATTTTATGAACATTTTCAACAGTGACGGCTGGTTTTCCAGATTTTTTGGAACGCTCGGCGATATTATAATAGTGAACATTCTATTTATATTGTGTAGTATTCCCATAGTCACCATGGGAGCTTCCATGAGCGCAATGTATTTCACTCTGTTAAAGAAGCAGAGGACAGGCGAAAATGGAGGTGTAGTGAAATTATTCTTCAAAGGCTTCAAGGATAATTTCAAACAGTCAACGATTTCATGGCTGCTATTCCTTCTTATATCATTTATATTCACTCTGGATTTCAACCTTTTTGGCAAGGGTGGTCCACAGGAGAACAAGCTCATGTACTACACCAGTGTCGTGCTTATGATATTGACATGCTTCATCGCAATTTACCTGTTCCCTGTCATAAGTGCCTTTAAGAACACATTGAAGAACCTTCTCTTGCAGTCCATTTACCTGGCAGCCAAGAACTTCATATTTACAATAGTGATCATGGTTCTCTACACTCTGCCTGCATATGTTCTGCTATCCAGCACTCAGGTATTCATGGTAGGTATATTCGTGTTCATAGTATGTGGCTTTGGCCTTATAGCATATGTATCATCATTCATGTTTTTGAAGGCATTCACCCCATATCTGGATGAGGTCACAAAGAAGTACACGGACGACGATCCTGCTTCATGGATGCACAGCGATGACCAGACATCTGAATCAGATGAGGATAATCCTGAATCCACAAAGGTGACCAAGAAGCTTATCGTTGACAATTCATATCATGGCAGACAGTAGTTTTTACCGTATATCGTAAATACAGCAAAGGCGGATGTGCGACAAATCGCACACCCGCCTTTTGCTTAATTCAAATTTTTTGATTCAATTATATCTTACAGCTTCGAAGCCTCATGTCCAAACTTGGCATCCTTCGTCTCAAGCTCAACCTCAAGATTCCTGAATGACTTAGGACTCATTCCAAACTTCTGCTTGAATGCTTTGGAGAAAGAAAGAGAATCCTCATAACCACACTGATATGCGATTATATTGATCTGTTCCTTTGATGACCGGAGAAGACTTGCAGCTTTCTCCAATCTGAAGTTGATAAGATACTCCTGAGGAGATACACCCATCTCCTTCTTGAAGCTTCCTGTCAGATGACTTCTGCTGATTCCTATGAAATCCGCAATGTCATCGATCTTGATCTTGTTCATGTACTTCTCTGTTATGAAGTCGACAGCAGCCTTTACATATATCTTACTTGGATACTCAATGTTATCATCTTCCTGCGCATCGGAGGCATTATCCTCCATAATGGTTGCGAAGAGAAGCATCAGTGCACTCATTCTCTTCACCTCGTTTATACGTGTGATCTGGGAATATTCGAGCATCTTGTTGATACATTCTGCACACGTATCCATCTGCTCTATCTTGATGATAGGTGAGCCCTTTACATACCCCATCGCCTCAATAAAATCTTCAGCTCTGTAGCCATGAAATCCAACCCACATGTAGCTCCATGGATCATCATCGTCAGCCCTGTAAGTAGTCTCCTCACCAGGTCTGATGATAAACGCCTGTCCAGGTCCCAGTTCATAAGTCTTCCCTGCAATTGTAAATGTACCCTTGCCCTTCTTTACCATATGGATAACATATGATTCTCTGACGTATGAACCAAACTTCCAGCCTTTTATACAATCCTCTCTTCCACAATAGTCCAGACTGATTGCGGTACCCCACATATAGGAGTTCGACAACTGTAGATCTTCCAGACAAGCAAAACCAACACTGTCAGTTAAACCAACCTTTCTTACCATAACCCGTCCTTTCCTTTACCATATCTTTGCCACCCTTTTATATAAGTTAACACCAAAACACCTTTATATTTTAACAAAAGCAGACAAACCTGTCAATTTTCAGATCTGTCTGCTTCCTGTAAAATATCTATAAATTATGTCTTACCAGTGACGGTAACCAAATACTGTTGCAGCGTTCTTGAAGTAGCTGAGTACCTGCTCTGCACATGTTGCGCTGTCACTGAATATCTTTTCTGCGATGTTATCTATAACAGTGATGAGGAATACTGAGATAACTATAGCAGCGATAACTGCAAATATCTTTGAGTTGTCATTTGTCTCAAGGTTATCGAATAGCGCATGAGCTGCGATCACGATTCCGCAAAGGCTTATTCCGAGGAAGAGTATGTATCCAAAGCCTCCGATGATTCCGCTGAGGAAATCAACCTTGTGGAAGAGTGCTGAGATGATCTCAAATATGATTCCTGCAACCATTGCTATTGCCTCATAAAGTGCAAATACACCAACGGCGTTAAGTGCTTTTCCAAATGTGATTCCACCCTTGAATATAATTCCTCCGGCGATAAATACCGCTGCTGTCATGATGACTGCTGCGATTATAGTGAAGAAGAACATGTAGAATCCCTTTGCTATTGAATCGCCAAAGTCAAATCCCATTATGAGGAATCCGACAGTTACAAATATAAGTGAGAGGATGGCATTTACTCCTGCAAGTATTCCGCCAGGAACCATGTTGTCACTCTGAACCATCTCACCCGCTGTATCTGCAGGGCTCTTGAAAAGACCTATCACATTCTTGAGAAGATCATTTATCATATTGCCCGCTACTGATGGCTTCTTCGGCTGTGGCTGTGCATAGCCCTGCTGGCCGTACATCTGCTGGTTCATCTGTGGCTGGCCGTAGCCCTGCTGACCATACATCTGCTGGTTCATCTGCTGACCGTAGCCCTGCTGGTTGTATGCACCCTGCTGGTTCATCTGCTGGCCGTAACCCTGTTGATTGTATGCACCCTGCTGGTTCATCTGCTGGCCATAGCCTTGCTGATTGTACACTCCCTGCTGACTCATCTGCGGCTGGCTGTAAGCCGCTGCCTGCTGATCTGCCTGTGGCTGGCTGTTCTCCGCCGCCTGCTGATTTGTCTGTGCCTGATCTGCCACCTGCTGTTCTCCCTGTGGCTGACCAAACTGCTGATCCTGATTCTCGTTCATTCCTGTTACCTCCAATTCCTTTCCCTGTGTGAAAATATATCAAAAATATGATACCAAATCCCCCTGGTTTTGTCATCATATCATTGCTCTATAAACTTCTGTGCGATATCGAAGGATCTGACTCAATCCTTATAATATCCATCGAAATAGTTAATCGGGCTGTGGCTGTCATACTTTGCATGATACACAAATGTAGTATAATCAACGTATTCCGCTTTTTTCTCCTCATTCTGTCCAATATTGTTGGATCTTACAAGAGCAGAAATCACTATGGATACCGTTAAGCATATCCCGCACACGATACCTATTGCAACATACAAAAATACTATCGAACCCATGTCTTATCCTGCCTTTCCTTAACGTATTCTATAGTGCCATAGCTTCTGAATCTGTGAATATCTATTCTAGATCTGTGAAGCTTGTTGATCGCACGCCAGAAACTCACCAAACTATATATAACTCCGGCCACATACACGGAAAATACCATAAAAGCTCCACCTGAATCACCCACACCTGCACTTATCCTATACAGATCCGTCATAAGTCCCCCAACAAATACAGATACATATGTACAAAGCACAACCATCACTGTCATAAGTATCGCTATGGATGCCCCAACCTTAAATCTGTTGGATGGGACATTTCCCACGACCTTGCCGGTCTGCCCATTCACCGCCACGGTATAGAGTATTCCCTGATAACGAAAAGTCATGAACCACGCTGGCAGCAATGCATACTCGATATCTGTCATCTTTATATCCGTTTTTTCCTCAGTAATCCGGGCGTTTTTCGGAACATCGCTCATCATCTCTTCCTTCACCGCATCATTGCTCTTTCTCTTTGCAACGGCTGCGATCTCGGCAGCTGGTACATCGTACCTGTCCGTGTAAAATCCGGACAGATATTCTGGAGAAAACGTCAAAGCCTTCTCTAAATCATAAGGCTCCAGTCTTGCCGAAATGTGATCATTCAATCTTCTTGTTGCATCACCAGGTACCCTTGGAACTGTACACTCACAATCTCTCATACAATTGTGTGTGACTGTTTTGTCTGCAGTTTTCTGTGCAACTGCTGCTATAGAACCAAAGCATTTTTCATAATTACTAACGCGCTCGCCTTTTTCATTCTCCTGAAATACATACTTGAGCTTTTTTCTAACATGATAAGATGCCAGCCAATATGGTATATATATTCCTCGTATCTTATCAATCTCAAATTTCTTTATCTCATCCGGAACAAACCACCCCTTACAGAACCTGTCACGTATAAGCTGTTCTGCTCTCTTCTGAGAAATTCCAAATGGAATAATAAGGTCCGGCTCCAGTTCATCCTTAACTCTGTCAACCAATATCATCGGCTGCCCACAATACGCACAGAAACTGGAAGTTTCCGTGGATTTCACCATAAGTCTTGCACCACAGGATGTACATTCATATAGATTCATATCCATATACCTTGGTGATTCATCATCCTTTCCAATATTGATCTCATCCAATGTGTATATCGTATCCGTGGCATCAGTTATGTATCTTTTTATTCTGGCAATCTTCTGAATTGCCTTATAGCTTCTCTTATCTACAAGCTCTCCATCCTCATTCCTGGTCATGGCAGAGTTTTCTTCTCCTATGCCTCTGCTGATCACCGAATCACACTGCGTACACTGCAGCTGCCTCGTCTTAGGATTCAGTACCACAACACCGCCGCAGGATGGACATTTTACTGTAAGATTCATTGCATGTTACCCCCATGTCTACCAAACATAAGCCCCATTTGACTAAAACAGTATCATCTAAATTATAAGCTATCAAGTAGTCAAATTACAACTATATGTACCTGTAACGGATGTAAATATTACATAAAACGTCTTATCATCCAAATAAAGCTGTATCATAACCATTCCATCACAATACAGCTTCACAATGTTATCAATTTATCTTATTCACGTCGTCTTTATTGGTGTCGGAAATTATATAATGTGGTCTTCCCTTGGTCTCCATATATGTCTTGGCGATATATTTACCCATTATTCCTATGCACAGGAACTGGAGTCCTGATACAAACAGTATGATGCACACAAGTGACGGCCATCCCGCAACAGGGTCTCCCCACACCAGCTTTCTTATGAAGAAGAACAGCATCATGACAAATGAGACAAATGTACAAAATATTCCAAATCCTGAAGCTATACTCATCGGCGCCTCGGAGAAGTTGATTATTCCGTCCAGTGCGTATTTGAAAAGCTTCCAGAAGTTCCACTTCGTCTCGCCCGCAACTCTCTCCACATTCTCGTATTCCAGCCATTTTGTCCTGAACCCGATCCAGCCAAATATTCCCTTGGAGAATCTGTTGTACTCGCACATCGACACGATGGCATCCTTCATCTCTGCCTTCATAAGTCTGAAATCCCTGGCGCCATCCACGACATCGGAGTCGGATATCTTGTTGATGATCTTGTAGAACATCCGCGCAAACCATGATCTTATCGGCGGCTCGCCCTTTCTGGTGACTCTTCTGGTCGCCACACTGTCATATTCTCCCTGCTCAAGTATACCGAGCATCTCCGGGAGCAGACTTGGCGGATCCTGCATGTCGGCATCCATCACCGCCACGTAATCCCCATCTGCATTGCAGAAGCCCGCATACATTGCAGCCTCCTTACCAAAGTTTCTGGAAAATGACAAATACTTGAAATAATCGTATTCCTCTGAGATCTTTTTCATGGTCTCAAGAGTCTTATCCGACGAACCATCATTTACCATAAGAACCTCAAAATCATACTGTCTGAGTTCCTGTCTCACCTTGTCCAGCTCCCCTGCAAATATCGGAGGAGCCTGCTCTTCGTTATAGCATGGAATTATCAAACTAACTTTTTTCATTTTGTTTCACCTGCTTTAAATTTATAAATTCGTATTCCTGAAAATCTGTATTCTATAGATTTCTTTGTATACTTTGTTATCTCTGCTATTTTCTCAGTCATCTTGTGTATCTTTTTCTCTTCAAATTTTGGATCATTGATGACCGCCACATATATCTCATCGCCGCAGTCCTTCACCAGATCAGCGATGCTGTCTATATCATCCTCGTACACATACCGGCATCTTCCCATCTGGGAAAATACGTTCATTCCCGCGTACACGTTGTTCCATTTGCCATCTCCGTGACACAGTATGATACAGTCCTGTCCCTTCATCTCCTCCAAGGCTGTGCTCCAGTCGCTGTAGCCCCTGTACTGCCAGTCTACACCCTTTACAGCTATACTGCCTGCACATAATGCAAGGCATATGACAGCGGTTACAACTGCACATCTCTTCCTGGTTATTACTGGAACCAGCTTCATCATACACCATATCATAAACACAGCCACTATAGGAAGTGCCGAGTAGATATATCTTGCATTTACAAGCTCGGACCCCTGTATTCCCACAAATGCAAGAACGGCGTCGGCCACGATAACCCCCGCCAATAACAGTGAGCGTGACTCTATACATCCTGCTCTGTCCGCATCTATATCTCTCCTGTGTGTACATACTCTGTAGGATAATCCATCATTTTTCCTGACCAAGGATATCCTTATATCCACAAATGAAAGCACTATCCTTGCCACGATGAGCACCAGTGCCACAAGCACGATCAGCGGAAGCAGTCCTGCAAAATACGACCTGTTTATATAACTGATATAATATAAGAATTTGTGACCGGAAAGTCCTATCAGATTATCGGTAGCATAGCTTCCCCTGTAACCAAATATGTGCTTTATCGTCGCGGGAAATACCGCTATTGCCGCACCAAATCCAGCAACAAGACTAAAGCCATACGCAAACATCTGCTTTACCTTTCGCATATACAACAGGTATATACATACACACAATCCAAGTCCGGCAACATAGAAGTAGAAATAATAGTGTGTGAGTCCGCCGAACATGACCGCCAGTGCCAGCAATATAAAATACGGCACGGTCATCTTCTTTTTATGTCTCAGTATATATACATGAACCGCCGTCAGCAGCAATACATTCAAGGTCTGAAGAAGATACATCCGTATGAGCATACAGTTGCTTATGCCCACCGATGATACGCCCCACAGAGCTGCCGCCATCAGTCCATACCATCTGTTTCCAAGCAGATATGCCGCCACATACAACAGAAGAATATCCACAAATATCAGGAGTATGAGGTTGAGCACTATTCCCGGAACTGCACTGTATCCCGCTCCTTTGAAAAAGTAGCACACCGTATGCAGCAGCATATAATATACCGGCGGGTGGACATCATTTTCCTGATTTCTGTATGCCGCACTGTAGTTGAATGAATCATCGTTATAATTCATATAGTTCTCAAAATATGACCCCGTCACCCACTCATCAAGTGGCGTGTTGTCCTCTCCCGGATGGAGAAAAGTCTTGTCCGTGGAGTTTGCAAGGCCATAGCTGTACACCTCATCGCAAAACAGATACTGTCTCTTAAGCCCGTAGTGGATGCACAGTCCATACTGCAGTAACACCAGCACTATGCATGCGATCCAGAAATACCGATTTGTCCTGATTTCTTTATTTTTCTTTACACTCTCTGTCATAATCTATTCTCCCACTGTCTTTGCCCATATAATAAGAGCAGTTTACCTCCTTTGTATACTTAATTTATTTTAAAATAAAAAACGGACTGCTACATTGTGACCGTATATTATACGTCACTGTAACAATCCGTTTGTTTATGATTATTTTTCTTTATTACTTTTCAAGTATATCGTAGATAAGATCCATGACCTTGTCACCAAATGCTGCTGACTCCTTCTGTGCCTCATCGTATGATGAACCCTTGATTCCGTAGTAGAACTTGATCTTTGGCTCAGTTCCTGATGGTCTTACCGCAAGCCATGCATCGTTCTCAAGCTCGTAGTAAAGTACATTGGCATTCGGGAATCCGGTAGGCTTAACCTCACCTGTCTCGATATTCCTTATATACTCAAGACGATAATCACGTACCACTCTGGTCTTGTATCCTGCTACTTCCTCAGGTACATTTGCACGGAGGATATTCATGATGTGTCCGATCTTCTTTGATCCCTCAACACCCTTGAGTGTTACGGTCTTGATATCATCTACATAATATCCGTACTTCTCGTACATATCCATCATCGCATCCCAGAGAGTCTTGCCCTGACCTCTGTAGTAAGCTGCTGCCTCACAGAGAGCCATAGTTGCAACAACCGCATCCTTGTCTCTTGCATGTGTTCCGATCAGGCATCCGTAGCTCTCCTCAAATCCGAAGAGGTATGTTCCCTTGCCTGTCTGCTCAAATCTGAGGATCTCGCGTCCGATGTTCTTGAAACCTGTGAAACACTCGATGAGATCTGTTCCATAATACTTTGCTATAGCATCTACCATGTTGGTAGTAACGATAGTCTTGATGATTGCTCCGTCTGCCGGAAGGCTGCCATTCTTCTCCTTCATCTGGCTTACCTCATACTCACAGAGTAAGCTTCCTGACATGTTACCTGTGAATACCTTGTACTCACCTGTCTTGGAATCCTTTGCGTAGCATCCAAGTCTGTCCGCATCAGGGTCTGTTGCAAGAACGAGATCTGCGTCGACTTCCTTTGCCAGCTTGAGTGCCAGTGTAAATGCTTCCTTTGCCTCCGGGTTTGGATACTCAACAGTTGGGAACTCTCCATCCGGAAGCTCCTGCTCTGGTACCACATATACATTCTCGAAACCGATCTCCTTAAGAATCCTTCTTACAGGGATGTTGCCTGTTCCGTGAAGTGGTGTGTACACTATCTTGAGATCCTTACCATACTTGTCAATTGCATCCTGATTGAGAATGAGCTTCTTGAGCTCGCCCATGTATGCGTCATCAACCTCTGAACCGATAGTTACAAGAAGCCCCTTCTTCTTTGCCTCTACCATGTCCATGGTCTTTGTATCTGCGAAATCTGTGATGGCCTTTACCTCGGCCATGATTCCCTGGTCATGAGGTGGTGTGATCTGTGCGCCATCCTCCCAGTATACCTTATATCCATTGTACTCTGGTGGGTTGTGTGATGCTGTTACATTGATACCAGCTACACAGTCCAGATATCTCACTGCAAATGAAAGCTCAGGTGTCGGTCTAAGTGACTCGAATCTGTAAGCCTTTATGCCATTTGCTGCCAGGCAGAGAGCTGCCTCCATAGAGAACTCAGGTGACATTCTTCTTGAATCATAAGCTATTGCCACACCTTTGTCCTGCTTGCCCGCCTTGATGATGTAGTTTGCAAGTCCCTGTGTAGCCTTGCGCACTACATATATGTTCATTCTGTTAGTACCAGCTCCGATGATGCCTCGAAGTCCGGCTGTTCCAAATACAAGATCACAATAGAATCTTTCTTCTATCTCTTTCTCGTCGTCCTTGATCGCTAAGAGCTCATCCTTGGTTTCCTGACCAAACAAAGGATTGTTCACCCACTGCTCATACACGTCCTTGTAATTATAATCGCTCATCATTTTGCCTCCTGTGAAATCTATTGCTTTATGTTACCCATAGAGCATCCTACAAATGGAAAACACACACGAAAAAACCATCTGTAAAATACATCACAATTCAGTATCACGTGTCTAACTCAATTATTATCCACGCCCCAACATTATACTCTTAATTTGTCAGCTTGTGAAGTCCATAGGTATCGTTAATTTCACTCAAAATTTTGAGCTTTTCTTGGTCATCTTCGATAACTTTTTGGAGTTTTTCCATCAAAACCGGGGATATGTAGCTCTTTCTGGTGTTCATATACCGGTTACTTATCTTCCAGAACTTCTCCGGGAAACTGTACATAAGATATATGAATTCATAATCCTCATGTTCAAGATAATTGATCTGACTGTACGCACTCAAAATGTCCTTCGCCATGGTGATATCATACCTGTTCTTCTCCATGGCTTTGCGGAGAAACTGGTACAGATCCATGAGCTGGTATCCCACATGGAACCGGTCAAAATTTATGGTTGCTATGTATCCATCACAGAACATCACGCTGTGATAATTATACGAGCCGTGACAATAGCCAAGCCATTTGTCGTTGTATGTGAAATTATCCTGAAACAGCGACAGGCACTTCTCTGCCTGGCTGTAAAAATAATCAAATGTCTTTATGTACATCATCTCAAAGTCATTCTTCAGGGTTCTCCTGCTGACAAAATTTCTTATCCTGCGAAGCTCATTTACCTTTCTGTCCAGATTTCCCGGAGTTTTTTTTGTGTATGACGTATTCTCCTCCATGTACAGTTCCCTTCCGGCTCTGTGAAACCACGCCAGATTTATAACCGCTTTCTCAAGATCCCTTATACTTGATGCATTACACTCCCGCCCTTGGAAATATTCCCTGCACACAAATGGATTTCCATACCTGTCGCAGGTCACCAGCTCGTCTTCTCTGTTGGCCACGACCCGGTCTATATTACAGAAGCCCTTTTCATATATCTTATCCTTGAATTCCTTCTCCTGCTGAAGCCTCTCGTCAGTTCCATTCAGTGATGACACCTGTCTGACCCCCTTGTCCGTCATCAGGATCACAGCACCTCTGCCTCTGCCCGTTCCCTGTACTTCCATATCGTATGCTTCATACACTTCACCCATTTTTTCAGCCAAATAAAAACCCCCTCCTACAACCATCTCTTGGCAGCATAACTGCCTGCTAAGTAATTGTATGAGGGGATGTTAAGTTTCATTCTTAAGTTGTAACTTTTTATTTGTCTGTTTTACGACGGGTATCGCTGATGCCTACATCTGCTTTACCTGATCCAGCAGATATTCCCTGCCGTTCTTCTCCGGGTCTTCTATAACCATATCCAGCAGTTTCTGAAGTATCTCGCCCATCTGAGGTCCCGGCTTTATTCCCAGCTTTATGAGGTCTCCGCCATTTACCTTGAGGTCCTTGATCCTGACGCAGTCAGCATCTGCCACGATCTCTTCATATTTCTTCTCAAGCTCCGCAAGCTGGCTCTGTCTCTCCTCCAGCTTGTAATCGCTCTGGGCAGCCATATCGGCTTTCTTGATCTCGATTATATATGGGAAGAAATCCTTTCCAACCTCTCCGAGAAGCTTCCTGATGGTATTCTTCTTCGGAACGCAGCCCATGCCAAAGTCATGCCATCTCACCAGCTTGCACACGTCCTTGATGGTATTGTTGTCAAACTTCAGTCTTCTGAGAACCGCCTCCGCCAGTGGAACTCCAGCGATCTGGTGGTCGTAAAAGTGATCTGTTCCATTCTCGTCCACAGTGTGTGTGGATGGCTTGCCTATATCGTGGAGAAGCGCCGCCCATCTCATGGTGACGTCAGCTCTTATATTTTTAACCGCCTCAATGGAGTGTACACCCACATTGTATCTGTGATACTGGTTGTTCTGTGGCTGCTCCATCATCTTGTCAAATTCAGGAAGGATATATGCAGTGATACCTGTAACATAGGCCTCGAGCAGCTTGTCCGGGTGATCTGATACAAGGAGCTTTGTGAGCTCCACCCTGATCCTCTCCGCACTTATATCCTTGAGGTACTGTGCCTGGATGATCATGGCCTTTCGGGTATCCCTCTCTATGTCAAATCCAAGCTGTCCCGCAAATCTTATGGCTCTGAGTATCCTAAGTGCATCCTCATCGAATCTGTCCCTTGCCACACCGACAGCTCTTATAACCTTGTCATTCAGATCCTGCACACCGCCAAACATATCTATTATGCCCTTGCTGTGGCTGTACGCCATGGCATTTATGGTGAAGTCTCTTCTCTTCAGATCCTCCTCAAGGCTGGCTGTGAACTCCACCTGATCCGGTCTCCTGTGATCACTGTACTCTCCATCTATCCTGTACGTCGTGACCTCATAGCCTTCCTTGCCCATCATGACTGTTACGGTTCCATGCTCTATTCCTGTATCTACGGTTCGCCTGAATATCTCCTTGACCTGCTCAGGTCTGGCAGATGTGGTGATATCCCAGTCCCCCGGCTCTCTTCCGAGTATGCTGTCTCTCACGCAGCCGCCGACTATATAGGCCTCATAGCCTGCTGCCTCAAGACCCTC
>ENA-OPXC01000624-OPXC01000624.1-human-gut-metagenome-genome-assembly--contig:-NODE-624-length-30943-cov-3.094762_pt1 | contig 30943 bp, 30 predicted proteins | sample MGYA00241512_ERZ502016 | MGnify/ENA primary metagenome ERZ502016 (study PRJEB25962, sample SAMEA2043043) | human gut metagenome | biome: human gut; feature: human-associated habitat; material: faeces...
TTTATAATGATATTATAGTAGAGAGCCGGGAAATTAAAAATGTTATACGTGACATTTGTATGTTGAAATATACAAGATAATATGTTATGTATACCATATATAGTGAATAATCACGGATAGCGTGGTACAGACTTACTGTATATGCATATGGAGGCACTATTAGTCAGAGCGTATGTTGTAGAACTTAGAACCATGCAGTAATAGCTTTAGGTGCAAGCTACATTTATCACCGGCATGTACCCGGCACAAAAGACATTGCGGAAATGAGGACGAATATGGAACTTATCAGCAGAGCAATGGCACAGCAGATCGTGGATACGGTAAAAGATGTCTGCAGTCAGAACATCAACTTCATCGATGAAAAGGGAATAATTGTGGCCAGTACCGACCGGGACCGTGTCGGAACCTATCACGAGGTGGGCTACCGGGTCGTGCTGGAAGGGAAGACCATAGAAGTCACTGATGACAATAGCTTCCGTGGGACACGCAAAGGGATCAATATTCCCATTACCTATAATGGGCGGATCATAGCGGTGATCGGTATCAGCGGAGAAGTGGAGGAGGTCAGAAAGTACGCATATCTGGCACAGAAGATCACGGACATCCTGTTAAAAGAGAGAGAACTGGATGCGCTGGGAGCTCAGAAGAAGAACCGCCTGAATTACGTGATCCGTTGTCTGGTGAACCGGGAACCGCTGGCGGATCGTTACCTGAAGGATATGTTACAAGAAAACGGTCTGACGGAAAAATCCGCCTGCCGTGTGGTAGTGGTGCAACTGAATTCCAGATACAATCCGAACAACCTGTTTATGATCCAGTCGGCCATTACACAGACGTTTGCCCAGATGCAGGCGGGATTTTACCGATACAATTACCCGAATGAATATATTCTGATCATAGAAGAAAATCTGCTGGAACAGAAAAAGTGGGCATTGAGAAAGCTTTCGGAGAATTATCGGAACGTATTGGAGATTGGTATTGGAAATGCCGCAACAGTAGAGAGATGTGCACAGTCGTTTGAATGCGCAAAGGCTGCATTGCGGTGTGCAACGGAAGAGGATAATCTGGTGTGTTATGATAATCTGGATTATGAACTCCTGCTGGCAGATACCTCAGAAGAAATTCGTTCCCAGTACCGCAACAAAGTACTGGGAACGTTGACTGACGAAGAGAAGGAACTGCTGCAGGTCTATTTTGCCAAAGAAATGTCTCTGCAGGATACAAGTGAAGCTCTTTTCATCCATAAGAACAGCCTGCAGTATAAGTTAAATCGTATTGCGGAGCGCAGCGGATATAATCCGAGAAAATTCACCGATGCAGTAGTATTGTACAGTGCATTGAAACTTCTCGTTTAGTTCTCTTTTGCAAAATATTCCTTTGTCATCTTCACTACAACACCGGACAGCAGGAACACGGCGATCAGGTTGGGAATGACCATGAGTCCGTTGAAAGTCTCGGCGATGCTCCACATCAGTCCGAGGTTCATTGTCGCACCCACGATAGCTGTAAGGGAATACAGCACCATGAAAGGCATGTTGGAGCGGGAACCGAAGAGGAACTCGATACATCTCGTACCGTACAGTCCCCAGCCAATGATGGTGGAGAAAGCGAAGCAGCACATCGCCACAGCGGTAAAGATAGATACCCAGTTGCCGTAGACAGCGGTGAATCCACTGATGGTCAGTTCCGCACCGGCAGCTTCACCGTAATTTACGGGCACACCGCTGCACAGGATGACCAGCGCTGTCATGGTACAGATGATGATGGTGTCCACGAATACTTCAAAGATACCGAAGAAGCCCTGCTTTACCGGCTTCTTCGTATCGGCACAGGCGTGGGCGATGGATCCGGTACCAAGACCGGCTTCGTTGGAGAAGATGCCGCGGGATACGCCCTTTTTCATACTCATGAAGAAGCTTCCGACCACACCGCCGGTGACAGAGGCGGGATTGAAAGCACCTTCTATAATAGAAGCAAATACAGCAGGTACAGACTTAATATGGAAAAAGATCACACCCAGTGCCAGCACGATATACATGATCGCCATGAAAGGTACCAGCTTAGAAGTAACATTGCCGATCCGCTTGATACCGCCGATCAGGATCAGGGCAATGATGATCGCCAGAGCCACGCCGATGATCAGGTTGACAAGCTTCACAGCATCTGCAGGCAGTACGTTAAAGCTGCTCAGAGCAGAATCAATGGCGGTAGTGATCGTATTGACCTGTGTGGCATTACCGGTACCAAACACAGCCAGCACACCGAAAGCGGCGAACAAATACGCCAGAAAGTGCCATTTTTTATCCAGTCCGTTCTTAATATAATACATAGGGCCGCCTACCAGATCTCCCTGTGCATTGGTCTCGCGGAAGTGTACAGCAAGCGTTACCTCGGCGAACTTGGTGCACATGCCGAGCAGCGCAGATACCCACATCCAGAATACCGCACCGGGACCGCCAATGGCGATAGCACCTGCCACACCTGCCACATTACCGGTACCAACGGTAGCTGCGAGAGCGGTACATACCGCCTGGAAAGGTGTCAGGGCTCCATCGGAGGCTTCTTTTTTCTTCATCATACGTCCCAGTGTCACCTTCATGGCGTAGGGGAACTTGCGGATCTGCAGGAAACGGGTCCGGATACTTAAATACAGACCGACGCCGATGATACAGATCATGGCGGGGACACCCCAGATGAAATTGTTGACAACACTGTTGACTGCTTCAATTGTGGATAACATAGACGAAATCTCCTATCATTTGTGGATATAAGACAAATACTTTTATAGATTAACATATTTTCACATATGCTGCCACAAAAATCTTGATTTCCGGGTAGCGTTGTAGCATGGGATCTGTTTTTTCCGAAAGAGAGAAATACTTGTTGCGTGGAAGAAAATTCACAATTATTATAATAGAAAAGGGATAAATAAGGAGGAGCAAAATGGAAGCAAATATCCGTTGGCTGGACGATCCGCAGGTGTTCCGGGTCGGTCAACTGCCAGCCCACAGTGATCATCCGATCTATCAGGATACGGAAGAAGCGGCAGAGGGCAGAAGTTCCCTGGTACAGTCTCTGGACGGGACCTGGGAGTTCGCCTATTCGGTGAACGCGAAAAGCCGGCCGGTGGATTTTTACCGGGAAAATGCCGACAGTGTACAGTTCGATACGATCTGTGTGCCGGGACATATTGAACTGGCAGGTTATGACCAAATTCATTATATCAATAATATGTATCCTTGGGAGGGGAAAATCTACCGCCGTCCGGCGTATACGTTGGGGAAAGGTCTGGCAGAAGGTGCTTTCAGCGAAGCAGAGTATAATCCTGTAGGAAGCTATCGCAAGCGTTTTCACCTGGCGGAAGGTCTGCGGGGGAAAAGGGTGATCATCTGTTTTGAAGGCGTGGAACAGGCGATGTATGTCTGGCTGAACGGGCATTTCGTGGGATATGCAGAGGACAGCTTTACCCCCTCCGAATTCGATCTGACACCATATATTAAGGAAAAGGACAATCTGCTGGCAGTGGAAGTACATAAGCGCAGTACGGCTGCTTTTCTGGAGGATCAGGATTTCTTCCGCTTTTTCGGAATCTTCCGGAGTGTGGAATTATATGCCAAGCCGCAGTGGCACGTGGAAGACCTTTGGGCGAAGCCTTATTTTTCCGTAGAGGATGGAAAAGGCATGTTAGATGCAGCAATCAAAATATCTGCTGAGGATGAAGGACAGCGTCCGGGCAAAATGCGTGTATGCCTGTCGGATGCCAACGGGAAATGCCTGTTGGAGCAGACACAGATTTTGCAGTCACAGGTGGAACAGACGCTGCACCTTCGGGAAACATTGGCAGAAAAAGTAATCCCCTGGAGCCATGAGAATCCGTACTTATATCAGCTGGAGATCACTCTGACAGACAGTGAGGGGGAAATGACGGAAGTGGTGCCGTACAAAATAGGCTTCCGTGATTTCTCGCTGGATCCGCAGGATAAGGTAATGAAGCTGAATGGTAAGCGGTTGGTGATCTGTGGTGTGAACCGTCATGAGTGGAATGCGGCATCCGGCAGATGTATTTCAATAGAAGACATGAAATGGGATATTGCCTGCTTCAAACGAAACAATATCAATGCGGTCAGAACCTGTCATTATCCGGACCGCAAGGAATGGTACGGACTGTGCGATGAAGCCGGAATCTATGTGATGGCGGAGACGAATCTGGAAAGCCACGGCTCCTGGCAGAAGATGGGTGACACAGAGCCCTCCTGGAATGTACCGGGTTCTGTGCCGGAGTGGAAGGAAGCGGTAGTGGACCGCGCCAGAACGAATTTTGAATGTTATAAGAACCATCCGTCAATCCTGTTCTGGTCCCTGGGAAATGAATCCTATGCTGAGGATGATATCGCTGCGATGCAGCAGTTCTTCAAGGAAAACGATGACTTGCGTCTGGTGCACTATGAGGGTGTTTTCCATAACAAGGCATATGAGGATGTGATTTCCGACATGGAGAGCCGGATGTATGCATATCCGCAGGAGATTATAGATTATCTGGAAAACGATCCGAAAAAGCCGTATCTGTTGTGCGAATATATGCATGATATGGGCAATTCCCTGGGTGGAATGAATTCCTATATGGACCTGTTGGACCGTTTTGAGATGTACCAGGGTGGCTTTATCTGGGACTATATCGACCAGGCACTGTGGGTAAAGGACGAAGTGACGGGACGCAGAGTATTGCGCTACGGAGGAGATTTTGATGACAGACCCAGTGATTATGAATTCTCAGGGAATGGAATCTTATTCGCAGACCGTAGTGAAAAACCGGCAATGCAGGAGGTGAGATATTATTATGGCACTCAGAATCGTAATCGGTGATGTGACGATAGGTATACAGGGACAGGATTTTTCCTATATTTTCTCTGTGGGATGCGGAGGCATGGAGTCTTTATATAAGGATGGCAAAGAGTGGCTGTACAGGACTCCCCGACCGGCTTTCTGGCGCGCGGTCACGGATAATGACAGAGGGTGTGGATTCGCATTCCGCAGTGCGGTATGGTCCGCGGCGGATCGTTTTGTACGCTGCAGCCGGGTAGAGGCCCGGATGGATGGAGAGGAGATTGCCATCCCGCTGGCACCGGCGAATAATAAATACACCGGAAAAGAGACCTGTGACAGATTCGAGATGATCTATACGTATGATACGCCGACAGTTCCGGCCACGGAGGTGACAGTGACTTATACGGTGGAAACGGATGGCAGAATCCATGTGCAGGCAGAGTATCGCGGACAACAGGGTCTGCCGGAGCTTCCGGTATTCGGAATGAGGTTCCTGATGCCTACCGTAGCGGAGGGGTATACCTATGAAGGACTGTCCGGAGAGACCTATCCGGACCGTATGGCAGGAGGAATCCCCGGTGTGTATGAAGTACAGGGCCTGCCGGTGACACCTTATATGGTGCCTCAGGACTGTGGGATGCATATGCAGACCAAATGGCTGGAGATCGTTAGGAAGACTTCCCTGGATAATACAGACCGTGGAGGAAGAAGCAGCCGTTTGAAAATAACTGCGGAAGAGGGAAAAGACTTCGCATTTTCTTGTCTGCCCTATACGGCGCAGGAACTGGAAAATGCAATGCACCACGAGGAACTCCCTCCTGCCCGCAGGACGGTGGTATCCATCTTGGGAGCAGTGAGAGGCGTGGGAGGTATCAACAGCTGGGGTGCTGATGTGGAAGACATTTATCATATCAGCGGAGAGCAGGATATTTCTTACGGATTCTGGATCGAGTGAAATACTTCCCCGATCGGTCCCTGAATCAGGAGATCCGCATTTTTGTCTCTGGGGGTCGCACTTTTGTTGATGACCACCAGCTTATCACCCTGAAAATAATCAATTAACCCGGCTGCGGGATAGACAGCCAGAGAAGTGCCGCCGATGATCAGGACATCTGCTTCGTGGATGTATCTGACGGCGGCATTTATCGTCTTTTCATCCAGTCCTTCCTCGTACAGGACCACATCCGGTTTAATGGTGCCACCGCATTTCTCACAGTGCGGTATGCCGGTGCTGTTTAAGATGGCATCCAGACCGTAGAACTGATGGCATTTTTCACAGTAATTGCGCAGTACCGAGCCGTGAAGCTCCAGGACAGTCTTACTTCCGGCGGCCTGATGCAGTCCATCGATATTCTGTGTTATTACAGCACGTACTTTTCCGGCACGTTCCAGCTCTGCCAGTTTTTTATGGGCGGCGTTCGGCTGAGCTTTTGGGAAGAGCATCTTATTCCGGTAAAAACGGAAAAATTCTTCCGGATGGGAACGGTAAAAGCTGTGACTCAATATGGTCTCCGGAGGATAGTCGTATTGCTGATGGTACAGACCATCCACGCTGCGGAAGTCCGGAATGCCGCTTTCGGTGGAGACGCCGGCACCGCCGAAAAATACAATGTTATCGTAGGTATCAATGATCTTTTGCAATTCCTGAATCTGTTCCTTCAAATTTTCCATAAGTTATTCCTCCTTCGTAAATTGTACCAATCGCCAGATATTTAAACAGCTGCAGCAGAATATAGACACCGCAGGAATAAAAGCTGTTGATGAATTTATGCATATCGTTGGTAAACCATCCGGTAAACAGACCGCAGCCAAAACGCAGTAAAACAGCACTAAGCAAGATCCCGCAGCTTAGGATCCACAGTTCCAGATCGGTTCGGTCTCCATGAAAGAGTCCGTGGATCACGCGGACAGTCAGCACAAGGAGAGCAAGAAGAGCCAGAAAAAATACGGGCTTTCCAAACAGCTGATAGATGGCATTCATTTTGTTCAGAAGAGACACCATACCGGAACTATAGACTTCATTGAAATCATATAAGGTCTCGTCGGCAATGGAATCATAATCTGCCGCCTGGAACTGTGACAGTGTAGGATACACTGCCAGGCAGGAGGTAAATGCCTCCATCCGGCGGATATCCGACAGACGCCCGGTGCTTTTGGCAGAGCTACTTAGAGCACAGTCCGTATAACCGGCGATCTTCCATATATTTTGCAGAGTATCAGACAGGATACGCGGAATTTCCGAAGGTAATATTCCTCTGGATTGGGAGGAAAAATAGAGTGCACCGTCCTGCCTTTTTGTTAAATCACCCCGCTCTACTGCCGCATGGAGCTCAGAGAGAACGCTGCCGTAAAAGGTCTGCGCACTGACGGCATCCGGGGAATAGCCGGAGTCCTGTACCGCATCCCGTAACACCCAGCTGAAGTGGTCACCGGGGATCTCTCCGTTACTCGTAGACCAGTCTTCCGCATAGGAATCTAATAGCGGCTGGAGCTGTTGCAGGGTCGGACTGACGGCCTCCGCTCTGGCAATCGTCTCCCTGGAGATCCAGATGTCGGAGCCTGCTTCCGTATTGCCCTGCAGATGATAGAACAGGGACATCAGTTCAGCAAAATTTCCCTCCGTGCGGTCGTTGGTCAGGAATACACCGTAGTGGACCTGATTGATGGCGGAAATCGTTATATTGCCGCCAAACAGAAGCAATATCGGCAGCAAAAGTATGAAGCATTGGAGCAAAAGCTGCCGTCCTGTCCGCTTTTTATGCAGTGCCAGTATCCCATAGCCTACATTCCATACTGTCATGACAGCGATAAACGGCAGGATCCAGACGGAATCCTCTCGGATCTGCCAGAAAAAGGCAAGAGCCATGCCGGTCAGAACTGCCCAGGGAAGCTGCTTTTTCAAAGGAAGCTCCTTGCGCAGGGTAAGACCGATCATGCCGGAAAATACAACCAGCACCATTCCGGGAACAATAGCCATACGGTACAGGCGCTGTGTCACCAGCTGCGTCAGACTGATGGGAGAAAATAACAGAAGCAGATACAGGAGCGTCTGTCCATAGGGATTCTTCCATCTGACGGATAATGCGCGGACGAACAGCCAGGCACCCACAGCCTGCAGTAGAGCCAGCAGCACGGAATATGGCAGACATAATTTTTTCGCAAGAACCAGAAACATCGGATATCCGATTCCTTTGGCGAGAGCATAGGCGTCGTAGCTACCCAGCCATACGCCACTTAACAGATCGTAGGCATTCTCGAACAGCATCCGGTCGTCATAGCGCTGGTCGGCGAGGATCATATAAGGGATCCGCAATCCGGCAAGTATCCGGAGGGCAGTAAAAAACAAAATTATGATAGGAAGACATTTTGTAAAATTTGTTTTTGGTGTCGGTCTGCACATAAGAATCCTTCTTCTCTAAAGTATTATACTAATCAATTACATCACATTTTTCCGCAAGGTACAAGTCAGCCGATGCCGGTAAAAGAAAAATTTTTAAAAAATTAAGAAAACCCTAAACTATGTGGTATTGAGCCAGGTGCTGCAGATATGCTACAATAAGCCATAGGGAAAGATTGGAGGATGTATGAAGAGGGACCGCTTGATTCCGGTGGAAAAAAGTAAAAAAGTGATCTATCTGGATCCCAGAGGCAGAGGCGTGGATCAGAAGCACTACGGAGCAATGGCACTGTATGTTCTGGCGGTGCTGTGTGCGCTGTATTGTGTGGGAATCGGGTTGTTTGTCGGCTTTGGCAGTTATTTTTTCCTGATCTGGGGCGCGATCGCTGCGTTTTGTGCTGCATGGGGCTGGATACTGACTCATAAATCCGTGCAGGAGAGAATCCCGCGCTGGATCCGGATGACGTTCTGCGGGCTGGTGGCAGCAGGAATACTGCTGCTCCTTATATTAGAAGGAATGATCTTCGGGCAGTTTGGCGCGAAAGCAGAGGCGGGAGCGGACTACGTCATCATACTGGGAGCTCAGTGGAAGACTACCGGCCCCAGCTATGTACTGCAGAAACGTCTGGATAAAGCCATAGAATACCTGAATGCCAATCCGGAGACGAAAGTCATCGTGTCCGGTGGACAGGGTTATAACGAGCCTGTCAGCGAAGCGGAGGGTATGAAAGGATATCTTGCGGATGCAGGAATCGATCCGGAGAGGATACTTGCGGAGGATGCTTCCACGAATACGACACAGAATCTGATCTACAGCGGAGAACTGTTGAATAAATCGGAGGACAGTGTGGTCGTTGTCACCAATAATTTTCATATGTTCCGAGCTCTTGCCATTGCGAAGAAGCAGGGATATCTGCATGTGGAGGGACTGTCAGCCGGAACTTATCCTCTTACAGTACCGAATAATCTGCTGAGAGAAGCTTTTGGAATCGTGAAGGATTTTATGGCGAACAACTTATAATAAGGTTACAGGTACCGGCTGCGAAGTGCCGGCACAGGAGTGGACATACAGACAAGAGAGATGAGGAAGAATGCTATGGATATTAATGTGGGAGATGTATTGAAACTGAAAAAACAACATCCCTGCGGAAGCAGAGAATGGGAAGTACTCCGCGTGGGAGCGGACTTTCGACTGAAATGTCTGGGCTGCGGTCACCAGATTATGATCGCACGGAAATTACTAGAAAAAAATGTGAAAGAAATCGTTGAAAAAGCTTGAAAAGTGCACGGGGATATGGTAACATGTTTTTTCGTGAGACACTTTATTCCTTGCTCATATGTGAAATATGGGCCAGAGACCAAAAGGAGGTAACTAACATGAACAAGTACGAATTAGCCGTTGTTGTTAGCGCTAAGATCGAGGATGATGAGAGAGCAGCCGTTGTTGACAAGTGCAAGGCACTGGTTGAGAGATTCGGCGGCAACATCACAGAAGTGGACGAGTGGGGCAAGAAGAAGCTTGCTTACGAAGTTCAGAAGATGAAAGAAGCTTTCTACTACTTCATCAGATTCGAAGCTGAGAGCACTGTTCCTGCAGAGATCGAGAGCCGTGTTCGTATCATGGACAACGTGATCAGATACTTATGCGTTAGACAGGACGAGGCATAAACAGAAAGCGAGAAGCGAAATATGAATAAAGTAATTCTTATGGGACGTTTAACAAGGGATCCTGAGGTGAGATATTCTCAGGGAGCTACCGCAACAGCGATCGCTCGTTTTTCCATTGCAGTAGATAGAAGATTTAAGCGTGATGGCGAGCCGGATGCTGATTTTATTAACTGTGTAGCGTTTGGTAAGACTGGTGAGTTTATCGAGAGATATGGCCACAAGGGAACAAAGTTCGTTGTGGAAGGACGTATCCAGACCGGCAGTTATACCAATAAGGATGGACAGCGTGTGTACACTACCGATGTAGTGGTTGAGAACGTAGAGTTCGCAGAGAGCAAGAATGCATCTGCCGGCAATAATGACGGTGGATACCAGAACGCTGGTTTTGGTGGTGGTAATAATGCCCCCGCTCCTTCCGGAGCCGGTGATGGTTTTATGAACATCCCTGACGGCATCGATGAAGAATTACCCTTTAACTAAGTTTCAGTGACAAGCGGAGCTGACACCCGCCTCTGCCCTGACAGATTCCGATAGGAGGTAATAATAATGGCTTTTAATAAGACTGAGAAGACCGATTCTCCGATGAGAAAAAAAGGCGGTATGCGCAGAAGAAAGAAAGTTTGCGTATTCTGTGGTAAAGATAATGTAATCGATTATAAGGATACAGCTAAGCTGAAGAAGTATGTATCTGAGAGAGGTAAGATCCTTCCTCGTCGTATTACCGGTACTTGCGCAAAGCATCAGAGAGCACTGACCGTTGCCATCAAGAGAGCACGTCACGTAGCACTTATGCCTTACGTAGCTGAATAATTCAGACTAAGATAGTAGTAAGAGACCAGCCGCAAAAGTGGCTGGTCTTTTTTCGACGTATGCAAGGAGACGAAGCGGCATGAGAAGAATACCAATCACAGATTTACATACACCGGAACTGGAGATTTACAACGAACGCAGGGAAATACAGCTGCTCCGCTATTACGAACCGGCTCCCGGGTTGTTCATTGCGGAGAGTGCAAACGTGATCCTGCGGGCGCTGACGGCGGGATACGAACCGTTGTCGCTTCTGATGGAACAGAGAGAAGCGGATTCCGAGAAGGGAAGAGAAGTTTCTGGGGCGGATCATGGAGAGATCGGAGGAAATTCCTATCTATGTGTCATCTAACGAGGTATTATCCCAGATCTCAGGCTTCAAGCTGGCGCGTGGCATGCTCTGTGCCATGCGGCGGAGAGCTTTGCCGAAGATGGAGGAGCTATGTCGGGATGCCAGACGCATCGCTATCCTGGAAAACGTCGTGAATCCCACGAATGTAGGAGCAATCTTCCGCTCCGCAGCAGCACTGGGGATTGATGCGGTGCTCTTGTCTGCAGGCTGCAGCGACCCTTTGTACCGTCGTGCGGCGAGAGTCAGCATGGGAACGGTATTCCAGGTGCCCTGGACATTTCTGGAGACGGAAGACTGGGCGGATCGCACGATGGCACAGCTGCGTGGCATGGGATACCGTACCGCAGCCATGGCGTTAAAGAAAGACAGCCTGTCACCGGATGCCCGGGTATTACATGAAGCGGAAAAGCTTGCAATTATTCTGGGGACGGAAGGGGAAGGTCTGGCAGCGGACACCATCGCAGACTGTGATTACACGGTCTGCATCCCTATGGCAAGAGGTGTGGATTCCCTGAATGTAGCGGCAGCCAGTGCAGTGGCATTCTGGGAATTATGCAGATAATATCGATTCTAACCTGAAATGCTGACAAAAAGCACAAATTTGACAGAGGAATATTGTCTATTCGTCAAAATAATATGGTGGCATAGTGGTATATTATTTGTTATAATAGAAGTTGTCGAACGCAAACATTGAGAGGTGTTCTTTGATGAAAAAACGAATCAGACTGAAGGGAAGAATCCGTACATATATTCAGTTCACCCTGTATCTGGGACTTCTGCTGCTGGCAATTGATGCCGCGGTATTTATGTTGGATTTTCGTGCCGGACTGCTTACTTTCGGATTTACGATCTTCTATTTTGCAATTACACTGACATTGTATTTCTATAATAAACCGATCATTATGAATGAACTGATCAGTTTTGCCACGGAGTATGGACAGATCCAGCGGAAACTGTTGCGGGATCTGGAACTGCCTTATGCCCTTTTGGATGATTCCGGCAAGGTGATCTGGACGAATATTGCCTTTGAAAATGTGGTGCACCAGCCAAAGGGATATAACAAATCCATTACTTCCCTGTTCCCTACCATTACCAGGGACAGGCTTCCGGATGATTCCGGTGTGGATGAGGCACAGTACGAACTGGAGTATGAAGGCTGTGAATACGTAGCAAAGTTCCGTAAGATTTCCCTGAAGGAAATGGCAGAACACAGCGATATGATCGATGCGGAAGGGTACAACGGCTATTTGATCGCGGTCTATCTGTTTGATGAGACCGCGCTGCACATCGCATTGCAGGAAGTGGATGATCAGAGCCTCACGGTGGGGATGATCTACCTGGATAACTATGAGGAAGCGCTGGAGAGTGTAGAGGAAGTCCGCAGATCCCTGCTGATCGCATTGATCGACCGTAAGGTGAACAAATACATTGCTTCCCTGGATGGTATCAGTAAAAAGCTGGAGAAGGACAAATACCTCGTGATCATGCGGAAAAAAGCGGTGGCACAGCTGCAGGAGAGCCGTTTTGATCTGTTGGAAGAAGTGAAGACCGTTAACATCGGTAACGAAATGGCTGTGACTATCAGTATCGGTATCGGACTGGATGGTCTGACCTATGCACAAAATTATGAGTTCGCCCGTACTGCCATTGATCTGGCATTGGGACGTGGTGGTGACCAGGCGGTCATCAAGACTCCGGAGAGCATTACCTACTACGGTGGCAAGAGTCAGCAGGTAGAGAAAAATACCCGTGTCAAGGCGAGAGTAAAAGCCCACGCCCTGCGGGAGATCATTACCGGCAAGGATCGCGTCATTGTTATGGGTCACCGGATGCCGGATGTGGACAGCTTCGGGTCTGCAGTGGGTATCTACCGGATTGCCCAGACTTTGGGCAGAAAAGCCCATATTGTACTGAACGAGGCGACGACTTCTGTTCAGCCTCTGGTAGAGCTGTTTAAGAATAATCCGGAGTATGATGAAGATATGATCATCACCAGCCAGCAGGCAATTGATATGGCAGGCAGCAACACTGTACTGGTAGTCGTGGATGTCAATAAGCCGTCCATTACAGAATGCCCGGATCTGTTGCGCTTCTGTAAATCTGTAGTGGTTCTGGACCATCACAGACAGGGCACAGAGACTATAGAAAATGCCACATTATCCTATGTGGAGCCTTATGCATCCTCGGCCTGTGAGATGGTATCCGAGATCCTGCAGTACACTTATGACAATATCAAGATCCGTACGGAAGAGGCGGATTGTATGTACTCCGGTATCATGATCGATACCAACAACTTTATGACCAAGACCGGTGTCCGCACCTTTGAAGCTGCCGCATTTCTGCGTAGAAATGGTGCAGATGTCACCAGAGTCAGAAAACTGTTCCGTGAGGATGCTGCAGAATATAAGGCAAAGGCAGACGCAGTCAGCCAGGCAGAGATTTACAAGCAGTTTTTTGCCATCTCTCTGTGTACCGCGGAGGATCTGCCCAGTCCTACGATCATTGGGGCACAGGCAGCCAACGAACTGCTGAATATCAAAGGAATCAAGGCAAGTTTCGTACTCACGGATTATCAGGGTAAGATCTATGTCAGTGCCAGATCCATTGATGAGGTTAATGTACAGATCATTATGGAACGTATGGGTGGCGGCGGTCACATGAACACTGCAGCCTGTCAGATGGAGGGTGTAGGATTGGTAGAAGCCATCGGCGTGCTGAAGCATACCATTGACGATATGTTGGAATCCGGAGAGATTTAGAGATAGGAAAGGCAGGTATATAACATGAAAATTATTTTACTTCAGGATGAAAAAAAGCTGGGCAAAAAAGGAGATATCATTGAAGCCAGCGAAGGATATGCAAGGAACTATATTTTACCGAAAAAGATCGGTGTGGAAGCAACTTCCAAAAATATGAATGACCTGAAGCTTCAAAAAGCGAATGAAGAAAAAGTAGCACAGGAGAACCTGGATGCGGCAAAAGCTCTGGCAGCGGAGCTGGAGACTAAGCAGGTCATGGTTAAGATCAAAGCAGGAGAAGGCGGCAAGACCTTTGGCTCTGTATCTTCCAAGGAGATCGCAACTGCCTGCAAGGAACAGCATGGCATTGAAATCGATAAGAAGAAAATTGTACTTCCCGAGAGCCTGAAGAATTTTGGTTCCTATGAGGTGACAGTAAAGCTTCATCCTCAGGTGGCAGCAAAACTGACGGTGAAAGTTACGGAGGCATAGACAGGCCCATGCCGGCTATAGATGAAAATGTAATCAAAAGAATAATGCCCCACAGCCTGGAGGCAGAACAGTCGGTGATCGGATCTATGTTCATCGATACGGAGGCAATCGCTGCCGCGACGGAACAGATCTCGGGAGAGGATTTCTACAATCGTCAGTACGGTATTGTATTTGACACGATCGTGGAATTGAACAACGAGGGAAAACCGGTGGATTTTGTTACCCTGCAGGATCGACTGAGATCCAGGGAAGATGTGCCGCCGGAGGTCAGCGGACTGGATTTCCTGACGAACCTGATCGCATCGGTGCCCACCTCCGCTAACATTAAGTACTATGCCGGTATTGTTGCGGAGAAAGCAACCCTCAGACGACTGATTCGTACCAACGAAGAGATTGCCAACACCTGCTACAGCGGGAAAGAAAGTCTGGATACAATCCTGGAGAGTACCGAGAGCAAGATCAATGAGGTGGTACAGAAAAAGAATGTAAAAGAGTTCGTCCCGATCCGTACGGTGGTTATGAATGCTATGGACAAGATTGAGAAGGCATCCAAGCTTCACGGAACTGTTACAGGTATTGCCACCGGATTCATTGATCTGGATTATCGTACTGCCGGTATGCAGCCCTCTGACCTGGTGCTGATCGCCGCCCGTCCTTCCATGGGTAAGACAGCGTTTGTGCTGAATATTGCGCAGCATGTGGCTTTTAAGCAGAATCTGCCGGTAGCCATATTCAGTCTGGAAATGAGTAAGGAGCAGTTGATCAACCGTATGTTTTCCCTGGAATCCAGCGTGGATGCACAGAAGCTTCGTACCGGCCAGCTGAATGACCAGGAGTGGGAGCGGCTGATCGAGAGTGCCGGTGTCATCGGTAAATCCAAGCTGATGATTGATGACACGCCGGGCATCAGCATTGCAGAGCTCCGCTCCAAATGCAGAAGAATGAAGCAGGAAAACGGTCTGTCCATGATCATCATTGACTATTTGCAGTTGATGTCAGGCAGCGGCGGCAGAAGCAGCGACTCCAGACAGCAGGAGATTTCCGATATTTCCCGTTCCTTAAAGGCGGTAGCCAGAGAGTTATCCGTACCGGTGCTGGCTCTGTCCCAGCTGAGCCGAGCGGTAGAACAGAGACCGGATCATCGGCCGATGTTGTCTGACCTGCGTGAATCCGGAGCTATCGAGCAGGATGCCGACGTGGTAATGTTTATTTACCGTGATGATTATTACAACCATGATTCACCGGACAAGGGTATTTCCGAGATCATCATTGCCAAGCAGAGAAACGGTCCGATCGGAACCGTACAGCTGGCATGGCTGCCGGAGTACACCAAGTTCGCTAACCTGGAAAACGACAGAAAAAAAGATTTTTAAGTATCCTGCGAATACAGAATATAAAACACGAAAGAGAACAAGTAAGGGAAATTCCCCTGTACCTGTTCTCTTTTTTATTTCACATTTTCATATTATGACAATTTAGAAAAGGAGAGATTATGGGAGAGTATTTATTGATTTCGGATGCAGCAAAACAGGTAAAGGTGGAGAGCCACGTGCTTCGCTACTGGGAGGAAGAACTACACCTGCCCATCAAACGTAACGAATTGGGGCATCGCTATTATACGAAAGAAGATGTAGAACGTTTCAAAGAGATCAAGAGCATGAAAGAAAGGGGATTACAGTTGAAAGCAATCAAAATGATATTAAAGGACGGGAAACTGGATGTGCTGCCGGAGGAAAAGACAGAAAAAGAAGCAGCTGCCGCACCGCGTATGGCAATTGAAATTGTAGATGAGACAGTGAAGAAAACAGTACCATCACCGGTGCAGGAGACCTCGCTGACAGGCGAAAACCGGGAGGAGAAGGTGAAAAGACTGCAGTGGATATTGCAGCAGATGATCCGTGAAGCCGTAAAAGAAAATAATCAGGAGCTATGTCGGGAATTAAAGGAGAGCATGGTGAAAGAACTGGATTATCAGTTCCGCAGCAGAGAGGAGCGTGAGGAAGAGCGGGATCGCAGGCTGGAACAGCGCAGCGAAGAATATTATCAGAAGATGGACGAGCTGTTACGGAAAAAGACCAAAGGACGGTTGCAAAAACAGCCAAAAGATACACCAGTGAATCCAAAAGAGAATGAAAAACATAAAGCAGAAAAAAAGAAAAGGCATTTCATTTTCTGAAATGCCTTCCCAAGGTTGCATTTTAAGTCGGAAATTAATCCTCTGCGATAGCACCAACGGGGCACTGACCTGCGCAGGAACCGCAGCTGATGCACTTATCTGCATCAATTTCGAACTTTCCATCGCCCATGCTGATAGCGCCAACGGGGCACTGTGCTTCACAAGCTCCACATGCTACACAAGCATCACCAATAACAAATGCCATAATCTTTTCCTCCTATTTTGCGTGTATCAAATCATATTGTTTGATACAAATTTATCAATATAACTATTAGTATTGTAATATAAATATGGCTTGAATACAAGTCTTATTTAGTATTTTTTATCATTAGTTACAGTTGTTTATTTATATTTATTGAACTCCAGGATCTTCTTCGCATTCTGAATTCTCTCTTCGGTGGGGGGCTCCACACCTTCCAGCTTATAGGGGATTCCCAGCTCTTTCCATTTGTATGCCCCTAATGTGTGATAGGGAAGAACTTCTACCTTCATAACGGTATCCAGAGTGTCAATGAATTCTCTTGTTTTCTTCAGATATTCGTCATTGTCAGTGATTCCGGGTACCAGCACATGACGGATCCACATGGGGATACCCTGTTCGGAGAGGTATCTTGCGCAGTCCAGAATGTTTTTGTTGGTATGACCGGTGAGTTTTTTGTGCTCCTCATCATCAATATGCTTGATGTCCAACATGACAAGATCGGTATATTTCAGTAATTCGTTGAATTTGGAGAAGAAGGGCTCTTCTCTGGTAAAAGGCTGTCCGGAAGTATCAAGGTCGGTGTTGATGCCTCTCTCGTGAGCCTTACGGAAGAGATCGATGAGAAAATCAATCTGTAATAAAGCTTCGCCGCCGCTGACGGTGATGCCGCCTTCTTTGCCCCAGTAGCTGCGGAAACGCTCTGCCTTATCCAGAAGCTCGTCTGCTGTCATCAGATTGTCAGTGTCGGGATTCCAGGTATCTACATTGTGGCAATATTGACAACGCATATTGCAGCCCTTGAGGAAGATAAGATAGCGGATTCCGGGTCCGTCTACTGCGCCGAAGGATTCTAATGAGTGAATTCTGCCTTTGATCATTGTAATAATCTCCATTCTCTGCCATGCAGGCAGCTGAGGGGTGAGTGTTACGAATAGTATATCCAAAAAGGGACCGGACATTACTGCCCGGCCCCATATACATCAATTATCTCAAAACCTGTAAGAATTACAGACTCTTATGGCAGGTTCTTGCGATAACATCATCCTGCTGCTCCTTGGTCAGGCTGATGAACTTAACAGCATAACCGGATACACGGATGGTGAAGTTAGCGTACTCAGGCTTCTCAGGATGAGCCTGTGCATCTAACAGCTTCTCGGTACCGAATACGTTAACGTTGAGGTGATGAGCACCACGATCGAAGTAACCATCCATTACACGTACCAGAGTTTCTTTCTGCTCGTCAAGGTTGTGACCAAGAGCGGAAGGAGCCATGGTCTGGGTATTGGAGATACCATCCAGAGCATACTCATAAGGCAGCTTAGCTACAGAGTTCAGAGAAGCCAGCAGACCGCTCTTCTCAGCACCGTAGGAAGGTGATGCACCGGGAGCGAACGGTGTGTAAGCTGCTCTACCATCGGGCAGAGCACCGGTAGCCTTACCATATACAACGTTAGAGGTAATGGTCAGTACGGAAGTGGTAGGCTCAGAATTTCTGTAGGTGTGGTTCTTCTTGATCTTCTCCATGAAGGTCTTCAGCAGCCATACAGCGAATTCATCAGCTCTGGGATCATCGTTACCGTACTTAGGGAAGTCGCCTTCAATCTTGAAGTCTACAGCACAACCCTGATCATCACGGATAACCTTAACCTTAGCATACTTGATAGCGGACAGGGAGTCAGCTACATGGGACAGACCTGCAATACCGGTTGCGAAGGTTCTTCTTACATCGGTATCGATCAGAGCCATCTCAGCTGCTTCGTAGTAGTACTTATCATGCATGTAGTGGATCAGGTTCAGGATGTTAACATACAGAGATGCACACCAGTCAAGCATGATGTCATATTTATGCATAACTTCGTCGAAATCAAGGTACTCGGAAGTGATAGGAGCGATTTCGGGACCACACTGCATATGTTTGCCGTCCTTGTCCAGATGCTTCTCATCCTTACCACCGTTGATAGCGTACAGTAAGCACTTAGCCAGGTTAGCACGAGCACCGAAGAACTGGATCTCCTTACCGGTCTGAGTAGCGGATACGCAGCAGCAGATGCTGTAGTCATCACCCCAGATAGGCTTCATAACGTCATCGTTCTCGTACTGGATGGAAGAAGTATTCACAGAAATCTTAGCTGCGTACTTCTTAAAGTTATCAGGCAGAGCGCTGGAGTACAGAACAGTCAGGTTCGGCTCGGGGCTGGGTCCCATGTTCTCCAGAGTATGCAGGAAACGATAGTCGTTCTTGGTAACCATATGACGGCCGTCCATGCCGATACCACCAACTTCCAGAGTAGCCCATACGGGGTCACCGGAGAACAGCTGGTTGTAAGAAGGAATACGAGCGAACTTAACCATACGGAACTTCATGGTCATATGGTCGATCAGCTCCTGAGCTTCTTTCTCGGTCAGGGTGCCTTCCTTTAAGTCTCTCTCAATATAGATGTCCAGGAAAGTAGAGATACGTCCAACGGACATAGCTGCACCGTTCTGGGTCTTGATAGCTGCCAGGTAACCGAAGTATAACCACTGGATAGCTTCCTTAGCGTTGGTAGCGGGGCCGGAAATATCGTAACCGTAGATCTTAGCCATTTCCTTCATTCCCTGCAGAGCCTTGATCTGATCAGCGATCTCTTCTCTCAGACGAATGATATCCTCGGTCATAACGCCGGTACCGCAGTTCTTCTTATCCTTCTTCTTCTCCTCGATCAGGAAATCAATACCGTACAGAGCAACTCTTCTGTAGTCGCCTACGATACGTCCACGACCATAGGTATCGGGAAGACCGGTAACGATATGGGTATGACGAGCAACCTTCATCTCATCGGTATAAGCATCAAATACTGCCTGGTTGTGAGTCTTGTGATACTCATTGAAGATCTTGTCATACTTTTCATTTACTTCGTAGCCATAGGTGCTTGCAGCCTGCTGAGCCATCTTGATACCACCATAAGGCATGAATGCTCTCTTTAAAGGCTTGTCTGTCTGCAGACCAACGATCTGCTCCAGATCCTTCATAGATTCATCAATATAGCCAGGGCCATAAGCGGTCAGACTGGATACGATCTCTGTTTCGCATTCCAGAACGCCGTTATGCTCACGCTCTTCCTTCTGTAACTCCTGAAGTCTGCCCCAAAGCTTATCAGTTGCTTCGGTAGGTCCCTCCAGGAAGCTCTCATCTCCATCATACGGAGTGTAGTTGGTCTGGATGAAGTTACGTACATTGACGTCTACATCCCAGTGGCCATCTCTTTTAAAGCCTCTCCATGCTTCTGCCATGAAAATTTACCTCCTTCTAGTAAAAACAATTAATATTATCAACTGAGAGTACCAGTTGCGCCGGCATCCCAAGCTGTTTCTTTACGATAAAAGTGTACTACCTGACAAGGGTAAGTGTCAACAGTTTTAGGTAATGTACGCGCTTTTGTACATCAGCTCTGACATAAAAAGACCATCCCCTGGTGAGGGCGCCATTTGTGAAGCAAATGCTTTTATGAATGTGGTTCGCGGCAGAGCTGATCCCGGGGGAGGAACAAATGCTGATGCACAAGAATATTCTTGTAATCTTTTGGGGAAAGTATTATACTAAAAAAGCCTTATACGGCAGAAAGGAGACCGATATGACCGGAGTAACAAAAGACATGACCATTGGCGAGATCTTACGTGCCAATCCTGAAGTAGCTCCCGTACTCCTCGATGCAGGAATGCATTGCCTGGGATGCCCTGCTTCACAGGGAGAGACCCTGGAAGAGGCAGCTATGGTACATGGCATTGATGTAGATGAGCTTATGAAAGTGATCGAGGAGCTGTAAGCTTTGTATGTCTGTTTTGGAAACATCACCTGACCGGGGCACACAGGTGAAACAAAGTATTTATGGAATTTCATAGCTCAGATTTCCGCGCAATCGAAATGTGTCCGCCGATTGCGCGGATTTGAGAAATCTAAAGAATTCAAGGAACTCAGATCATCGGCCTCTGGCCGTCTTTTTTTTTTGCCTTTTTCCCTTAGATAAATTATCTGATCCGATATTATGAAGTATGACTGGCCCGGTAGATTCTTTCAGGGGAGGCTAATCCTGTGGTACTTTCAGTTCCCAGCCGGAATAAATCAGAGCAGGGTTGCGGATCAGTTCCCGGTTCAGGGAGATGATCTCGGCCACGGAGCAGCCGTACTTTCTGGCGATTTTCCAGAGGGTGTCGCCCTGTCTGACGATGTATATCCCACTTTTCTTATTCTCAGGCAGAACAGCATCGGGAGTGCCGCCTGTGATAGGCGCTCCGCTTTGGGGAATCTTAAGCTGCCAGCCGGCGTGAATCCGGTTCGGGTTCTTGATCCGGTCACTGTTGGCTACCATGATCCCGGTTATGGAGCAGTTGTATTTTCTGGCGATTTTCCAGAGAGTGTCACCCGCCTGTACGGTATAGGTCAAATAAGAGGTGGTGTTTTTCACGACAGGAGAGGGAACTTCACGGTCGGTCTGTTCTCCGGAGCTGTTGTCGTCAGTCTTATACTGCTCTACGATATTGCTGGTGTTGTTGCCGGGAATGATGGGAGTCGTGTTCTTCGTCCATTTTGCCTTGAGGGTCATAGTGCATTTGACTGTATCCGTGTCAAAGTTCCATTTTGTTTCTGTACCATTGTTATCATAATACCAGCCGTCAAGACTATGCCCCTCTTTGGTGGGAACGGGATCCGGTGCGGTGAGTGCCACTCCGTCTTTACTCCAATTCACTTCCCGTGTGATGACCGGCTCTCCGTTGTTCGGTTCAAAAGTGATCACGAGCATACCGTTCAGGGTGGCTTTGCTGAAATCACCGCCTGAAATTGTTCCGTCCTTGTTCTCAACTGTGCCGGTAAATGTGCCGCCGTTAATGGTACCACTGCTCTCATTTATGACCTCACTCGTGAATGTGCCCTTCCGGATGGTACCGTTGTTGGTCACTTTGCCCTGAAACTCAGTGCTGTCGGCAGCACCCTCACTGCCGGTGATCGTGCCGGTGCCGTACCTGTTGGTATCGTTCGTCATTGTGCCGGCTATTCCGCCGCCGTCAGCATTCAGGATGCCAACGTTTGTTACATCTGTGTAGATTTTTGCATTGCCGCTTATAGTAAGAGTAGTCTCCTGACTGGAAGTATTGTATACATGGCTTGCGTCATTCTCATTATCCGGATCACCGATTGTGCCCCCTGTCATGGTGAACTGATTATCATTCCTCACCCCGCCGCTTGAAGCATCCTGGGTGCTGATGCTGGCTTTAATCGTACCGCCTGACATAATAAAGGATCCAGAGTTGTCCACACCGCCACTGTATAATCCTGTGCATGTACGGATTGTTCCGCCGTTCATGATAAAGCGGCCGATGATATTTGAATTCCACAGGGCGCTGATGCTCACACCACCACCCCCGGATTGTGCGTTGCAGTTGCGGATCTCAGAGCCGGAACCCATGGTGAATGTGCAACCCGGGGAGACAGACACACCGCCGCCGTTTTTTGCAGCGCAGCCGATAATACTGCCGCCCGTCATGGTGAATGTGCTGTTCTTGCCGATGGCAGAATCATAGGCAAGGCGTACACCGCCGCCGAGACCAACTGCCGAGCATCCGACGATGCTGCCACCGGTCATGGTCAGTTTACCGCCGGCATTAACAAGCACACCGCCGCCATCACTGTGGGCAAAATCACCGCCACCGCCCGTAATAACCCCACCGAAGACGGTTTCCGAGCCGCTATCGTCCAGCTTCCACATGTCAATGTGCCAGGCCGGTTGTTTATAGTTCGGGTAAAAATTGTGCCGTGTGGTTATGTTGCTATCCTGAATCGTCAGATCGCCGCCCGACTCTACCTTGATTACGCTGAAGCCGCCGGTCATTTTCAGTACATTACCGTTCAAATCCAGTGTCACAGTACGGTTGACCGTCAGTGTAGAGCCGATATCGATATTCCCCTTTAGTGTGATTCTGGAAATACTGCTATCTGCCAGTGCGGAAGTCAGTTCCTGCGCTGTCGTCACCTCTGCCTCACCATTTGCGATCGGCAGTGCTGTGTACAGTCCGTTCAGAACCGCTGCAGCTTCATTTCCCGATGTACTTTCTGGGGAACCCGGACCCTCTGTGGATGTCTGGGGATTCGGCATCTGTTCGGTTTCTGCTGCCGATACCGGCGTGGAGACCAGAGAAAGTACCATGGAACTGCAAAGCAGCGCCGCATAGAACCGAATTTTTTGCTTTTTCATGAATTTTTTTCCTCCCATTGTTGTGATGCGTTTCCTTTTCCCGTGCCTTGTCCGCGGTGTTCTCTTTCCCGGAGTCTGTTACACAGCACAGTGATCATGACTGCTGTGGAGAAAGAAATTACCCCAACCAGCACATAACCGCCGGCGTCTTCATGCAGCAGGATAGAACCGTACATTCCCCGGGCGGTGATCTGCGTCTGGCCGGTTGCTGTGTGCACCGTTCCCACAAGGAACGCAGACAGTGCCGTGCACAGGGCAGACAGCCGGCAGATCCCGCGGCGCTTCTTCCGGCGATATTTTTCATGCACCCGTTTTTTCACCAGTTCGACCCGTTTTTCTGTATCATACATATCGTTGAAAACCTCCCTTCGGAAAGTAAAGTCATAAAATACATATGTCCTTCATCTAATTAGGTACAAAAAAGCGAAAAAACTCTCACCTGAAAACCAAATTTTTTCAAAAAAAAGGAGCTGCCGGCAGCAGCTCCGCAAAAGACAGGATTCAGTTGTGATTCTGGGTAAGGCGGCGGGTGATCAGTTTCCCTGCCGTCAGGATCAGCACAGGCAGAATGTATGCGATATACTGTATCGCACCGCCATAGGCGATCAGAAGATTATAAATTGCATGAAAAGTGATGGCTGCCCCGAGCAGACCGCAGGTTCCGGCAATCTTCAGCCAGGTGCGCTGCCATACATACGCCAGTCCACCGCCGACGATGGCACCACAGATCACGTGCATGGCACCCGTTCCAATGCCCCGGAAAAAGATAAAGGAAAAATGTCCGGCTCCGTTTTGAATCAGATAGCAGACATTCTCAAAGGTGGCAAAGGAAAGTGCAACGATGATGGCAGCATTTTTTATCGGCACCGGTTCAGGCTCAAATACAAGAAGATAAAAGAGCAGCGGCAGGAGTTTCATCACTTCCTCTACCACAGGTGCGATCTCTGCAGTGGCGGCAATCGTATCTGCTGCGTAAAGAGCGGCAAAGAAGGTATTGATGTAAGCGGAGAGCAGGCATGCCCCCATTCCTGCAAGACAGCACAGAAAGAATTTGGCCTGCCGCCTACCCATGCACAGGGCGGCGATCAACAGGGGCGAGGCCATACAGATAAATACATTTTCAATATAGGTCATGTCCGCACCGCCTTTCCTGTGGCAGGCAGCAGCCCGAAAAGGCAGAACGTCAGCAGAAGATCACACCAGCAATAGGGACTGAAGATAGAGTCGCCCGGCCAGAAGCAGCCGGAGGTCCACAGAGTGTATTCTACCGCAACATAGCAGAGGATTCCGATGTGAAAATACCGCAGGTTCCGTCCTTTTCCCGTCTGTGTCTCTGCGTAGACAAGACCGTGGATGGAACGATAGGAGACAAGGATCATCATGCCGCACCAGAGCAGGTTGGAGAGAATGTCACCAAAGGTACAGTAAAATGCGCACAACGGAACTCCGATCAGCGGAGCCAGCAGGGATTTCCGACAGGAAAAGCTTCTTTCCTCCGGGGAGGAGAGAGTATATTGTAGGAGACAGAGAAAAATAACGCTGGAGACCCAGCCGAATTCCGATACATAAAAGATCCGTGGTGTTTCGGAAAACAATAACAGATACAATGTCCAGTACAGGGAGCCCAGTGCGAAACAGCCATAAAAGCAAATCAGCAGAAAATATGACAGTGTCCGATGTCTCAGATAACGAATGCCGCTCAGACAGAAGCCCAGCAGGGTGACGAAAAATTGCAAAAGATTAATGATCAATTCCATTGGCGTGGTCCCCCCTCTGCTCTGCCTGATCTTCTTTGTCCAGCAGATGGACACGAAAACACAGGATCGTCACGCATACGCCGAGAAGAAATGAAAGCACCCCTATTATGATATATTCAGGTGCAGCACCTCCGCCGAGGATCGTTGCCGCCGTTTCATATCCGGAGGAGTTCCCCGGCACCATTTGCCCGGAAATTCCGGACATGACAAAGGAAGCCCCGAAGATCACAGCAAGGCATGCCGCTATGCAGGAAATAGCAACGATCCGCCGCTGTTTTCGTCTTTTTTGTCGTTCTTTTTCCGTAATCCTTCGTCGGACTTCTGCGATCCGTTCCTCATGACTCCGCATTTGTAATTCCCTCCCGTTCCAATAATCCTCGCAGACGCTCTTTTCCCCGGTACATTATATTAGTGATCTGCTTCACGCTTTTCCCCATAACTTCAGCAACCTGCCGGTAACTCATACCCTCAAAATAGGTCAGATAAAGAGCTTCTCTGTAATCCGGATTCAGTTCACCCATGCATAAATGCAGGATCTGATTCCGTTCTTTTGTCCGGATCACCTCATCCACCAGTTTCCCGCCTTCCGGCTCTTTGGTCAGATCATCAAGACAGAAGTGATGTCGCCGGATGCTTTTGTGGCGCAAAGCCATGTGCCGCGCCGCTTTATACAGGTAAGCCCTGAATCCGCCATCCCGGATAGGGGGCCTTTTGGCGAACAGGTAGGAAAATACTTCTATCATCAGGTCCTCCGCCTCGTGAATGTCATGCAGATAGCCATTGATGTATAAGGTCAGTGGATTGTCGTATTTTCTCATCAATTCTTCCAGCCCTGTTTCATCGCCGCTTAAATATTGTCGGTATAATTCTTCATCGGAAATCATATCGTGTACATCCTTTCCACTGTAGCCGGCGGTTCGTCCCTTTGTAATCCCGAATGTGTATGGAATTGCGTAAGCTGCATGCCTACGGATTGCTTCGTATATTAAACATCATTATATGCGAATAAGGTAATATTTTCAAGTTATGCATTTCCCGCCTCCTTTCCCGTAGCCCCGCCGCTAGGGAAAAGAATAAAACAGCTATAAAAATAAAATAAGAGAGTCCCCACAAAGTGGGAACTCTCCTGAATGTTACAATCTGTTGTTACATTGAAGTATTAGAAAGACGCTGTAAAGCATGTTCGGCGATCAGTGTGGAACAATGTTCCTCAAGAAAAGTAAGGCTTGCCGGTGTGGAACGCTTGGGAATACCGTATTCAGAGATGACATTGCAGACACGGTCGAAGACCTCGCGATCTTCTTCGCCCTGCGTCAGGATCAGATAATACCCGTCGGTACCCTCTTCGTGATACAGAGTGCTGAGCCCATGATAATGGCTTCCGGCTATTACTGCCGCATTGATCACCTGTTTCAGAGATTCCATACGGAACAGGCGGGAACGTACACTGTCACTCTCCTCGGGAGCGGACGCGGAAGGAGCTTCAGGAGCGCTTGCGGTATTGTCTTCGCTCTGGATACGGCGGAACAGATCCAGAACCTCGTCTGCAGTGCTCTCATCACTGTCCTCATCACTTTCTTCCGTAACGGAAGGAGCAAAACGGGAAAAGCGGGTATCCAGTTCATCCGGGTCTTCTACTTTGGTAATGATCAGCACGATGCAGTCCGCATTCAGCGGGATGGCCTCGATCATCAGAGGGATGTCTTCGGCTTCAAAGCCAAATTCAAAATTGGCCTGCTGCATCATGTCACGGAATAGGGATTTTGCCTTTTCCGTACCGTAGGCAAGCTCACTTATTTTTAATTCGCGGCTGGCGAGATCCTCGCGGGTCAGCGTGCAGCGAATCTGATTTTCATTTACTTTTTCTATTTTCATGCGACAACACTTCCTTTCTGCCTTCGCATTGGTATGGTATATAGCTTATACTTTCCCTATATTTTAGTCAATAGAAGCCTTTCACAGTTTAAAAAAATTTAATAAAAGAGCTTGTCAAACAAGGCATTACAGTATATAATCTCACCTATAGATGCCTCTGATACTCCGGTACGGAGAGGAGGCTGACGGATTTCTTATTTTCTTGTTGATTTACGAGGAACGATTCGTTCCGTTTCATCCCATTTTTATTTGTATTCACAAAACGATGGAGAGCATTTATTGTTTTGTAAAATATAGTATGGAGATGTCTTACAGGCGTATACGTGTCTGGTCATAATATTTCAACGAAATTTTTCACAATCATAATTCCAATGTTTTATTTGAACTACCTTAAAGAAGTACCGTCAGAGGCATTTATGTTCATAAAGTACCGGAAAACGCAGCAGAGGGATAAGTGTTTCACGAATACTTTTGGTCCAAAACTGCTGTGGATGGCCCGGAACTGTCATTTAGGAGGTGTCAGCGCCCGTATGGCCGGAACGGTCAGAGGGGAAGGAACATACGCTGCGGGACCGCAAAATGGGATTGCCTCTCTGGCTGTGTCCTGCAGTGTGTGACTGAATGAGTATTGTTCCTTGTATTATATGCGGGAATTGTGATAGAATAAGACTGTTCTGCCGGGAGACGGACGGAACGAAAGAAGAGGCAAGAACAATGCGGGGAATCCCCTGCGGATGGGAGCACATATGAAGAAAAAAGTATTACCGGTGATCGTGGCGATCCTGCTGATCCTTGTGATCGGTGGCTGCGCACTGGGCAAAGTGCTGTTGGATAAATATTCCTACAGCAAGGAAGAAGCCGACTGGAATGAATTCTATCAGGTGTCAGAGAACGACAGGAGTGCCATTATTTTACAGAATGAAATGGTGGAGGAACAGGCACTGATCAAAGACGGTGTGTGCTATTTCGACCTGGCAACTGTTCATAAATATATGAACGAAGTATTTTATGCGGATATGACAGAGAATCTGTTGTTGTATGCTACTCCGACAGAAGTGATCCGGACAACATTCGGAGAGACTGCATATACGACAACGGAAGGAACACAGGAAGCCGGTTATGTGATCAGCTTCGCGGACGGAGATAACGTATATGTGGCAGCTGACTATGTAAAACTGTTTACGAATTATTCCTATGAATGTTATGACAGACATGTACAGGTCAATACCGAATGGGGAACCAGACAGGTAGCACAGCTGAAAAAGGATACCGCAGTCCGGCTGAGAGGCGGCGTAAAGAGCCCGATCCTGACACAGGCAGTCAAGGGAGATACCCTTGAGATACTGGAACAGATGGAGACCTGGAGTAAGGTAAAGACAGCGGATGCAGTCATCGGATATGTGGAAAATAAACGCCTGGGTGAGATCACGGAGGAGACGGAAACACCGGTGACAGATTATCAGGCACCGGAGTATACATCCCTTACCGCAGACAGCAAGATCTGCCTCGGCTGGCATTCCATAGGAGGTGTCGCAGGTAATGATACCTTATACTCTATGGTGTCCGGCACGAAAGGAATGAACGTGATCGCACCTACCTGGTTCAGTATGACGGATGAAAACGGAGCGTTCCGAAGCTTTGCAACAGCGGGTTATGTAACGACCGCCCATCAGATGGGACTGCAGGTGTGGGGTGTGCTGGATAATTTTAATTATGCGAATGAAAACGGCATATCTATCAGTACATTGAATATGCTGTCATCCACCACGGCCAGACAGAACCTGGTGAAAAATGTGACGGATACGGCAGTGGGACTGGGACTTGACGGGATTAACGTGGATTTCGAACAGCTGAGCAGTGACTGCGGACCGCATTATGTGGAGTTCTTAAGAGAACTGTCCATAGAGTGCCGCAATAAGGGACTGGTACTGTCAATCGATAATTATGTACCTTTTAATTTCAATGACTACTATCGCCTGGATATTCAGGGAGAAGTTGCGGATTATGTGATCATCATGGGATATGATGAGCACTGGCACGGAAGCAAGGATCCCGGAAGTGTTGCAAGCATCAGCTATGTATCGGACGGACTGGATAGAACGCTTCAGGAAGTACCGGCGAATAAAGTAGTGAATGCACTTCCCTTCTATACGATCCTGTGGAAGACGGAAGGAACGGATGTGACAGACGAATATATCACAATGCGCAATGAAGCAGACTTCATGAGTAAAGCAGGCGTGAGTGCAGAATGGGATGAAGTGACCTGCCAGAATTATGCGGAATGGACTTCCGGTAGCGTAAATTATCAGATCTGGCTGGAGGATGCGGAATCCATTGCTGTGAAGCTGAATATGATGACTACCAAGAATATCGGTGGAGTGGCAGTATGGAGACTCGGCTACGGAACACAGGCAGCCTGGGAACTGATCAACGCCTACCTGCAATAATAAGCAATATAAAATGCCTGGCCGTTTTGGCCAGGCATTTTGTGCTCTTATAATGTAATTATGCGTTTTTCTTACGAAGTGCATATCCGGATACAACACAGAAAACTGCGGCAACCATCAGATAAATAGAAAGAGCGCTTTCACCGGTCTTAGGCACATCATCGTATGCGGAAGAGGAAGCGGCGGGCTGCGCAGTTGCAGCGGGCTGCGCAGTTGCAGCGGGCTGAGCGGCTGCAGCAGGCTGTGCAGCTTCAGTGGCGGCAGCGGGAGCGGTCTTGCTGTAATATTGTGCATCGGTTCTTAAGGCGCCATCCTCGGTGTACAGCTTATTGGCTGCAAAATTGTAGTAGTCATAATAAGTCTCCATGGTCTGACCGTCTTTGGCAGACAGATGATTTACCGTACCGACAACGTTGATATAGGCATGCAGATTGTTGTATTCATTGCCGTAGCCGTACATTTCCAAAGTGTCAACGTTATTATTGAAATTAACGCGTGCACCGCCGTATACATAGGCATGAGATACATCACCGTTAATTGCCGCGGTAGTACCGTCCAGAACATAGACATTGTCATAACCTTTTGCGGTGATGACAGGAGTCTTGACACTGTTCTTGATCGTCAGGTTGCCCAGACGTACGGGAACATTCAGATTCAGAGGGTTACAGTCGACATCATTCTGGACTACGATGTAGTCACCGTCTTTGATTTCCTGCATCATATAGTAAAGCTCGCGGTCCTGAACTTCTTCGGACCATGAGGATGCAGGCTTGAAGCGCCATTCACCTTTGGAGGGGGAAAAGTTCAGAACATAGGTGTTGGGTTCTGCTGCTTTGGCTGTGATCTTGCCGAATGCGGGAGCAGTCAGGCACACAGCTGCAAGCGTAAGCAGTGTAACGATTTTTTTCAGTTTTTTCATAAGAAAATCCTCCTGATAGATTGTTGGTTATTCCTGTATGGGAAGGTAGTGATCGCCGGGTTCCGTTTCCTTGGCAACGACTACAAACCGGCCCTGCTCTACGTGATACACGCAGGTAGACAGTGTCAGAAAATGATCTCCGAACTGTGCGGTAACACCGGTATCATACTGGGATAACTGCTTGATATTGTTATAAAAGTCATCAAATTCTTCCTGAGTATCTGCCTGGAAAAATTTGTAGAACTTAAATACCTGATCTGTTTTCCGATAGACCTGGGAACGGAACACAGCAATGACTTCATAATTGCGCTGGCATTCCTCGGTGTACAGGATGATATTTTTGTGTTTCTCGTAGAAATCCTGATTCTCGTAGTCGGTCAGATTGCCGAACATAGCGCCGGACTTCATATTGTGACCGTGGATGATAAGGTTGGTCGTCAGGGGATCCACACAGCTCTCATCATCGAGAAGCAGGCAGCCGTTTTTATTCTTACTACCATCGAAAGCACGGTAGAGATAATAGGTCTCGTCCTTGGGGGTCCACATGACCGGATAGTCGATATTGGTATCCGGGATCTGCAGCCATGCAGCCATGTCGCCGTTGGCTGCGAAGCTGTCGGCATACGGATTGGGAACACGGTCGAACTCTTCTGTGGGAACGGTTGTTTCTTCTGCCATGGCTTCTGTGGAAACGGAAGTGACAGCCTCTGTGGCTTCCGCAGAAGCATTTGTACTGTCTTCGGTAACTGCCGTGGGACGTAACTCGTCCAGAGACTCCTCCATACGACGGTCCGCCATATGACCTTTTACGAACAGAATAACCGCTGCCAGAATACATATTCCAGCAAAGATAAATAAAATTGTGGATAAAATATTTTTATTCGATTTCATACGTTTATTATACGCTGAATCAGTGACAGGATGCAATAGGGGAAAACAAAAGGATTTCTTAATTTTCGGAAGATATTTCCAGAGAAAAAGGCATATAAAATCATATAGAATAAAAGAGACACCGGAGAACAGGGATGGAACAGAAAGTGTTAAGGGCGGTGATGGTAT
>ENA-OPXC01000665-OPXC01000665.1-human-gut-metagenome-genome-assembly--contig:-NODE-665-length-29835-cov-3.795735_pt1 | contig 29835 bp, 19 predicted proteins | sample MGYA00241512_ERZ502016 | MGnify/ENA primary metagenome ERZ502016 (study PRJEB25962, sample SAMEA2043043) | human gut metagenome | biome: human gut; feature: human-associated habitat; material: faeces...
ATTTCGTCTTCGGGATGGCCCCACGTATAGCGGTCGCCAGCTTGATAGCGTTTTTGGCCGGTTCTTTCCTGAACGCCTATGTGATGAGCAAAATGAAAATCGCCTCCAACGGAAAGAATTTCTCGTTACGAGCGATCGTATCTACCCTTATCGGTGAGAGCGCCGATTCCCTGATCTTTTTCCCGATCGCCTTCGCCGGATTGATCCCGGCCGGAGAATTGCTTATCATGATCGGGACGCAGGCGGTACTTAAATCCTTGTACGAGGTTATCATCCTTCCCGTCACCATCCGTGTCGTAAAGTACATCAAGAAAGTAGACGGGAATGATGTGTATGATCTTGGTACCTCGTATAATATCCTAAAGGTTAAAGACATTTAGGCCGGGACCAAACAATGACCGGCCTTCATTTGAATAGATGCGACCAATCCTCCCTTTGCTGCGGCATATAGGACTTCATTCCCAATAATTCAGCCGCCCGGCAATTCACGGAAGCGTCATCAATCAGCATAGTCTCCTCGGCTAAAAGATTCGAGTCCTTCAGTACGTACTCAAAAATATCCGCGTTCGGCTTCAGCATATGCAATTCGTAAGAGAGGTAAATCTTATGGAAGAAATCTTGGGCACAAAGACCTTGATAAGAGAAATAGGTATCTTCGGACCATTTCCAATGAAGCTCGTTCGTATTGCTCAGAAGCATCGTATTATAGCGTTCACGAAGCTCCAATAGCAGACGCAACTTATTTTCCGGGACGTCTCCCAACATGGCGATCCATGCCGTGTCGATTTGTTCGTCCGTCAGGGGCTTCCCCGATAAGGCACGAATATCATCGCGAAACTGTTCCACCGAAATCGTTCCCAACTCTAATCGCTCAAACAAGTCCTTATGTTGATAGTTATTCGTGATCTGCTCCCGGATATTCTCCACGCCCAGATTCTCGAAAGCCTCGATACAACGGTTGCGAGTCAGGTTAATAAGCACACCGCCCAAGTCTATAATCAAGTTCTTTATGCCTTCCATATCATTTCTTTTTATACCAGCTACGACGTCTGCGATGTCGTCTTTTCTGTTGATAACGATTGATCCGCTTGTAAACGACCCAGACAAACAACAAGCCGAAAACAGCGAATATCAATATAACAATCCAAGAGTTAAGATTGTCACCTTTTACCCGGCTCCACATTTCCAGAACCACCTCCGTCTCGTTCCCGAAATCACGGATCATGGCACAACGTTCCACGACCTTCCGGTCCGGATATTGAGCCGGGTCTATCTGGACACGCTCCGCTCCCGGTCCGAAGAAATAACTTACGTCCGAGAACTCGGTCCGCGTCGTATCGATCTTTTCCGCCAATATTTCCGGGGTAGCCACGGTGCTGACATATCCGGTCACTTCCATATTACGGCTGACGATGTCCGGACGGCATAGATAGTCCATAAAATAACTGGCCGCCTTCACGTTGCGAGCGTATTTAGGGATCGCCCAACCATCGTACCAGATATTACTACCCTCCAAAGGAACCTCATACCCCAGATCTACGCCTACAGCACTCGCCTCTTCCATGGCCCAGACTGCGTCGCCGCTCCAAGTGAAATTCAGCCACGCCTTTCCTTTCGTCATCATCTCCTTACCGAAATCGGCCTCCCAACCGGCGATATTCGGTTTCATCTTCTTCAAGTATTCCTCGGCGATAGCGATCATTTCCGGCGAGCTATCGTTCATCAATTGCTCCACCGTGATGGTACCGTCCGACAATTCCCTCGCATGGGCGTAGATGATGGCGGTACCATAGGCGTCGCGATAGCTATCCTTCATCAATATCTTATTCCTGAAACGAGGGTCCCAAAGGCATTTCCACGACATGACCTCGTCCCTCGAGACATCGGCTTTATTATACAACAGGCCGGCGGTTCCCCACATATAAGGAACCACGTAGTCGGTAGTCTTACGGCCCGACTGACTTAACTTATTCAGTTCCTCTTGGATATAGGGAGAGACATTGTTGATATAATCCGGTGTCTTCCCGAAATTACGGTCGATCGGTAGCAAGAGATTTTTCCGCAGCATGCGCTCAAGGATATACTCCGAAGGGCAAATCAAGTCGAAATCCTCATGCCCCCGTTCGATCTTGGTCAACATGATCTCGTTGATATCAAAGACCTGATAGATAATCCGGACCTCCTCACCCGTCTGTTCCTTATACCATTTCGGGAAATCCGTCAGGACGTCCTCGTCGATATAATCTCCCCAGTTATAAATCTTCAAGATCTTACTTCTCTCCTCGTCCGAGCGCCCGCAAGAAGTGAACAGCCCCATAAGCAGGGCCAAAACAGACAAAATCGATATAAATTTCTTCATTTTCATTTACGCTCGCTTCGCTTTCTCAGCACGTTTATTTATAACAATCAACAATACTAACACGGTTACGAATATAATCGTTGAGAGGGGACGCAACTCCGGGGTCAATCCTCCTTTCCGGGCATCCGCATAGATAAAGGTGGAAAGGGTTTCCAAGCCCTCATTACCAATCGTAAATATGGTCACGGCGAAATCGTCGATAGACAGCGTGAAGGCAAGGATAAAGCCACTGATCATACCCGGACGGATTTCCGGGAAGATCACCTTCCGCAAGGCCTGAAACGGAGTCGCCCCCAAATCCAACGCCGCCTCGTAGATATTCTGGTTCATTTGTTTCAAGCGAGGCATGACGCTTAATACCACATATGGCGTACAGAACGTAATATGCGCCAGCACGACCGTCGTCAAACCTTGAGAGATCCCTAAGCTGACAAACAACAGGAACAAGGAAATACCGGTAATAATATCTCCGTTCAATATAGGAATGGTATTGATGAATCCCATGGCTTTCCGGCTGCGGGCCTTCAGATTGTAGATTCCGATGGCAGCCACACTTCCCAACAAAGTCGATACCGTCGCAGCAATAAAGGCAATGGCTATTGTATTTATCAGCGCATTCATCAGGGAATGATGTGCTCCGGTGTTACATAAGGAGCGATACAGATTGAGCGAAAAGCCGGTCCAGTTGCCCAATACCTTTGCATCGGTAAAGGAATAAATCACAATAATCAATATCGGAGCATACAGCAACAGCAGCAATACCCAAAGATAGGTCTGCATCAGCACTTTCTTTACCATACCTGTCCTCCTTTCTCTGAATCACTCTTTTCATCAGAACTAAAGAGTGAAGTGGCCGCAATCAAGAACAGCATAATCAAGGAAAGGGCTGCTCCATAGTTCCACATACTGTTGTTGATATTCTCCTGAATAGTCGTACCAAACAACTTAATGTTGTTCATGGTCAGCAATTCTGCAATGGCAAAGGTAGAGATGGTCGGCATAAACACCATCATGATGCCGCTCACCACTCCGGGCATGGACAGAGGGAACACCACCTTCCAGAACACCTGGAAAGAGTTGGCTCCTAAATCCTGTGCTGCTTCCACATAACTCGGGTCCATCTTCTGAAGGGTATTGTAAATCGGATATATCATGAAAGGAATAAAGTTGTAAATCATTCCGAATATCAACGCTCCTTCTCCTAAAGGCAGACTGGCAAAGTCGAACAAAGCTACGGTAGCCAGCGTACGTATCAGGATGTTGACCCACATCGGCAGGATAAACAGCAGAATCAGCGTACGCGAATAGCTTGAATTACTGCGGCTCAGAATCCAGGCTGCCGGATATCCCAGTACGATACAACCTATCGTAGTCAGTATAGCTATGCCGATGGAATAAATAAAGGTATTGACTGCTTCCGGATGGGCAAGGAACTTCCGGAAGTTTTCAAGCGTCATACGACCTGCATCATCGGTAAATGCATATACCACAATTAGCAGAAGCGGAACAATCACAAAAATGATAGAGAAAATGAGATAAGGAAGTGTCCAGCTTCGGCGTGAAAGAAAAAACAAACGCAGTTTATTCATCGTTCCTCCTGTTTTACACGTACCCGAATATCTTCAGGAGCAATGGAAATGCCCACACGGTCTCCATCATCCCACACATCGTTCGTATCGACAAACACATTCTCATCCCAGTCTGACCATACCGTCAGGTGGTAATGGTTTCCTTTGTACAAAATAAACTTGACTTCTCCGGTCAGCATGCCGTCTTCTGCATTGTCCAGCAAGTTGATTTTTCCGAAATCCACGTCTACCAGCACATCGCCTAATGGCACTCTCTGAAGGTCTACCGGTGCACACTCAAACTCACATCCTAAGAATTCCACATGAGTTTCATCGATAAGCTTGCCTTCAAAGGTATTGCAGATACGCTCTTTCTTCATGATGTGAATATCAAACGGCTTGACCAGCATACCCACTTCGGTTCCGGCCTCGAAAGCGTGATAATCCTGCACCACAAACTCATAGCCGTGGCACAACACCACCATTTCATAGTGTACTCCTTTAAAGATACACGATTGTACGGTACCACGAAGCTGTGCCATATCCGACACCGGGAATATATACAAATCCTCCGGACGAATCACCACATCCACCGGCGTGTTTTCGCCGAATCCTTCGTCCACACATTCAAAGTCACGATCGCAGAAATGTACCAACTTATCTTTCACCATGACTCCGTTCAAGATATTACTTTCTCCGATAAAGTCGGCCACGAACGAGTTAATCGGCTCATTGTAGATGTCGGTAGGGGTACCAATCTGCTGGATACGTCCCTCACTCATCACCACGATGGTATCACTCAATGTCAGGGCTTCTTCCTGATCGTGCGTCACATACACAAAGGTAATGCCCAGCGTCTTGTGCATTTCCTTCAACTCCATCTGCATGTCCTTACGCATCTTCAGGTCAAGCGCAGCCAGTGGCTCGTCCAGCAACAATACTTCCGGCTCGTTCACAATGGCACGGGCAATGGCCACACGCTGCTGCTGTCCACCCGAAAGCGAATTGACATCGCGGTACTCATAATCGGTCATGCCCACCATTTTCAAGGCAGCCTTTACTTTTTTAAGTACCGTATCCTTTGGCATCTTTTTCAGTTTCAAGCCAAAAGCGATATTATCATACACATTCAGATGAGGGAACAAGGCATATTTCTGGAAAACTGTATTGACAGGACGCTTGTGAGGAGGAGTCTGGGTAATCTCCTCCCCTGCAATACGAATCACCCCTTCCGAAGCGGTCTGAAATCCCGCTATCAGGCGCAGCAAGGTCGTCTTACCGCATCCCGAAGGGCCCAAAATGGTTACAAACTCTCCCTTTTTGATGGATAAATTGATATTATCCAAGGCTGTTTTTTCACCAAAAAACTTTGATACACCCTTTACCTCTATAATAGGTTTAATTTCACTTTGCATCATTTCTTGAAAATTAGTTCGCAAAGTTACATATTAATTCATTTCACAAGGCATATCACCCTTATTTTTCTTCCTTATTTTTAATTAGTCCAATAGGAACAAGCCATTTTGAATATTTATTCATTACTTCTGCTTCAACCCGGAGAAATACATTTCCAGTAGTTTTCTGGCTGCCGAGAAAGACGTGGCCCGTCCTTCCAGCACATCCTTTTCCTGCAAGGGAAGCAAGGAAGCAATTTCCGGATTCTGATAGAAGCTGTCGCGCAAATGCTCATTGATGGTTTCATACATCCAGTATTTGGCCTGCTCGTTCCGACGGTGTTCAAAATAACCGTTCTTACGGACAAAGTCGATGTAGGCATACACCATATCCCAGATTTCCTTGACACCGATATTATAAAATCCGGAATACGTCAGCACCTGAGGAGTCCATCCGGATTCGGGAGCAGGGAAAAGATGGAGCGCATTACGGAAATGCGTAGCCGCCAACTGTGCCTTCTCTACATTATTTCCATCGGCCTTGTTGATAATGATACCATCGGCCATCTCCATGATACCGCGCTTGATGCCCTGCAACTCATCGCCCGTACCGGCCAGCTGAATCAGCAGAAAGAAGTCTACCATGGAATGCACGGCAGTTTCACTCTGACCTACTCCCACAGTTTCGACAAAGATTTTATCAAATCCGGCAGCTTCACACAAGATGATGGTTTCACGGGTCTTACGGGCCACACCGCCCAATGAGCCCGCCGAAGGACTGGGACGAATAAAGGATTTAGGATGCACCGACAATTTTTCCATTCGGGTCTTGTCCCCCAAGATACTTCCTTTGGAACGTTCACTGCTGGGGTCTATGGCTAACACGGCCAACTTTCCCCCTTTTTCTTCGAGTACATGCAGACCGAATACATCAATCGACGTACTCTTTCCGGCACCGGGCACTCCGCTGATACCGATACGGATAGAATTACCCGAATAAGGAAGGCATTTTTCAATGACCTCCTGTGCCAGCACCTGATGTTCCGGCTTGACACTTTCTACCAGCGTGACCGCCTGGCTCAGCATGGTCACATCGCCTTTCACAATACCTTCCACATACTCGGCAGCAGAATACTGACGACGTTTGGGTTTCTTTCTCAGATTCAGATAAGGATTAACAATGGAGGGTTGTTCCACTCCCTGGTTCACAGTTAACCCCTTATAAGCTTCGTTGTTTTCGGGGTGTTCCATAAAAGTTTTTATTTTTCGGACGATTTCAGCCGGGCTTTCACACGGATGGTAATCATCGGTTGGTTAGGATCATCGGTAATCATCAGGACACGGGGCGTACCTTTCACACGGTGAAGGTTCTGTGCCAGCACAGTAATCTTCATCTTGGTCGATTCACCCGGTTTCAGCACTCTCTTTTTCAGTTTCACGGCCAAAGCCATGCTGAACACCTGCATATCCTGAATATTCAGGTCAGAGCGACCTGTATTTGAAATGACAATCGTCTGTGACTTCTTTTGGTTGGGTTTCAAATCCACAAATTCCAGTTCCTTAGCCGACAACGTAATCTGAGGAGGATTGTTTTTCTGCTGTTCGGTCAACTTGGAGAAGTCAGGCAACAGAGCCACAGATACAGGTATTTCATTCTCACTGCCGACTTTATCACCCGGGAAGCGGGACAAATAGACAGAAGCACGTGTAATACCTAATTTCGGCAATTTCTCAGAATCCAGTGTCACCAGAATCTTTCCGGTCTTTCCACGTCCCAGTTTTTCAGGCACGGCCTTAGCCTCCAGATAAGGAGGAAGGTGCATCAGCACAGGTGAATAAGCCTTGTTGGAAGTATTGGCCACCAACAACTCAATGACCGGACGGTCTCCCTTATTGACCGATTTAAAATCAAGTTCTTCCTGATTCAAACGAATGGCACCGATGGCATAAGGATGCGTAAAGGAATAGTTCTTGGCATCGGCTGTCACCTCTCCGTTAAAGTCCAGGTAAATGGGCAGAGAAGCTGCATTGCAATACACACCCACGTCTTTATAGAAATGCCCGATGGCTTCTGCATCAAACACTACCGTAATCTTTCCTTTTCCTCCGGCAGGTACAGGTTCTTCTGTCCATTGTGCCTTGGCACATCCACAGGAAGTCGTCACATTGGAAATAACCAACGGCTTGTCTCCCGTATTGGTAAACTGATAAGTCACGGTTGCCGGAGTGCGCCACAACACGTAGCCCAAGTCCTTAGTAGTCATATCAAAGGATATTTTAGGCTGAGCCCATAAGGACATGCAAGCGACAACACACAAAAAAAGAAGGGTATATATTCGTTTCATTGATTTTATTCTTTCTAAATTACGGAAACAAAGATAGGGAGAAAACGGAAACAAGCAAAATCAAGTCTGAAAATTTATTTTCTCCATAACCTTAGAAATTTGTAAAAACGTCCGAACCGGAATCCCGGCCCGGACGTGATTTTATTCGATATATAATGTATATCCTTCCGTATGACTGCCAAACTCAGGAGCGTATACTGACTGTATTTCCGATGTACCTGCCTGATACACTCCCGAACGGTCTACATGCACTTCATATTCAATAACGTAAGTTCCTTTCCGCAAGTGATCCATAAAGAAGGTCGTCGCCGCATCACCACTTACCCGATACCGTCCCAAACCATCGGACCATTCGTAGCCTGAAATTTGCCGCACTGGTTCCATACAAGCCGCACGCTCGTCTTTCAGACATACGAAATCCATATCCCGGTCGGCACGGAGAGTCAGGCGCACCGTCAGCTTATCGCCAACCTGCAACTTTTCTTTGACAGACAAGGCCTTACCTTTATATATATACTCACGTGAAACTTGCAGGCCCTTTCCTTCAAATGCCTTCACACGGTCCATATCTTCCAGATATTGTGCATATACAGCCCCCCATCCGGCAGCTTTTCCCGTATGACTTACGGTCAGCGTCTTCACCTCCGCCTCCGCTCCACTTAACGTATGACTGATACAGCCCAGCCCGTCTTTCGGAGTTTCCAGTGTGACATTACCTGCCACCGCCTGCATCTGTCCGGCTTCCGTCAATGCCATGCCATCTGCCAACAAGGCATACACCGCATCCGCCGTAGCCAAAGGTGTATTCCAGCACTGCACCTGCTTTTGCTTCAGCAACCAGCGTTTCATTTCCTCCAGCATCTTTTCATCCTTCTCCACGCACCGAATAGCCTCCATAGCAGCCACCTGTGTTGGAATACGATAACCGTTCCATGAATATCCGGCTTTCGGCGTATCAAAATAACGTCCCATTTCCGGTGTTACTACCGTATATTCCTTAATCGAACGTACTAGTATTTCTGCCTGCGTACGTTTTCCCTGTGCCTGCAGAATCCGGGCAATCAATGCCTTTTCATAAATGGAATAAGTAGCTGAACGGTTTTCCAGTTTGGAGATCATGTATTCCTTTGCTGCCTTGTTTACTTTTTCTCCTGCCATCGCATCCAGTGATGCAATATACAGATACCTCACCGCCAGTTCACTTGGCCATTGCGAGCTTTTGTTACGAGCCTCGTTTTTTTTCAGGTTCTCATATTCCTGACAGAAAGCATTTTCCAGGTAATTCAGACCTTTCAAATACATGCCAGCCACTTGCGCATCCGCCATGATATGCATGGATTTCAGCCGGGCCAACAGTTCCACCACCTGCGTAGTAACCAACCGGCTTCCCGGCATGCCGTTGAACCAGCTCCAGCTTCCATCCCCTTTTTGCAAGGCCTTCAATTTTTCCACGGTCTGCCCCATACGGTAATTCATCGTATTCAGGTCGAACAACAATCCCATCCGTTGTCTCTGCTCCTGTTCATCTGCCGCCTGAGCCAGCCAAGGCGTTTCGGTCAGCAACAAGCTTTTCAGTTCCTGGTTTTTCTCCAGTTCACTCCACAACGTTTCTTTCTTTACTCCCTGCTTTTTCCAAGCTTCAAACACAGGCTGAATCTGCGGATTCAGTTCCACAATTTTCCGTGCTACCGCATTGGCGTAGTAAGCCGAAGCCCAGGAGAACGCATCGTCCTGCTGCGGATTTCCTACTACCGGAAGTGCCTGCACGGCATACCATATCGGAGTAGAAGTCAGTTCGATGGTCAGCTGCCGGTTCTGGGCCGTCTTACTCTGTCTGTTAAACAAATCCTTCAAGCTCACTTCCTGAGATTCCCCGCCTTTCACCTGCAAGGACAAGGTTTCTGTTATCCATTGCTTGTCAGTCAGCACAGGAAGATAATGCTGTTCTCCGTCACTAAACTCACCGGCCTCTGCCTTCATCCGGCAAATCAAGACCTCGCCATCCATATTTACCGGGAAAGTAAAACGTACACTACCCGTTTCTCCTGACTTCACCTGAAAATCCTGCACGGCCTGATACACCACACTTTCATCCATCGGATTCACCAATTCCAGACTTACTGCCCCTTTCACCTCTTCTGTTGACAGATTAATCAAAGAAGCTGCCAGTGAGGTTTCATCCCCTTTACGAAGGAAACGAGGCAAGTTAGGCTGAATCATAAACGGTTTTTCGGTCCGGGTTTCTGCCTGCAGGAGTCCGTAATCCATGTGGCGGGTATGTGCCAGCCCTCTGAACTTCCACTGCGTCAACACGTCTGGTACGGTAAATACCAATCGCACGGTTCCGGTTGAATCTGTACGCAAATCAGGATAGAAGAAAGCCGTTTCTGCAAAATTCTCGCGTAAAGTCATCGTTTGTTCCGTTTCCAAAGGAATCGTTTCAGACTGAAGTTCTACTTCTACCACTCCATCGTCCTGCGTGAACCCCGCCTGCGCATTCAAAGCCTCATCCGCCCTCATTACATCTGGTGCTGCAGCCGCAGCCTTCATCATGATTCCTGCCCCGCGTACCATCAGACCGTTTCGAGAGAAGGTTCTATACTGACGCAAAGAAGGAACCCACAACCGACTATACAACTGCCAGTTGTCAGGAGTATATACAGAAGACAATGAATAAGTATAGAAAGGCGAATAAGCCATCGCGATGCTATTCACTGACTGAATAAACGGCATGACTGAAGGAGTATATCGGCTGAAGCCCAACTGGAAATTCCACGGGTTATCCCACAGACGGTCAAGTGAAGCATCATACAAGGTAGCCAGCAGACGAGCATCCACCGGTTTGCCTGCCGCATCCAAAATCTGCATGGTCCAGGTTTCTTCTGTGCCCGGACGCAAACGGTCGCGGAAGACCTCCCACTTCAATGTCAGTTTTTTCTCCGGTACCGGACGTTTTAAAGCGACTTGCTTGGAATACCAGATACCGTCTTTCATAAATCCAAAGCTGACGGTGATTCCATCGCCGTATTCCGGCCGCCACGTATAATCAAACGAACGGATTTCCTCGTTCAGCACAAACGAGTCAGACACCAGCATCCGGTTGCCACTATACACATGATAGAACAAATGCACATTCTTTTCACTGCTACCCACATACAAGGTCACCGGCTGCGTTTCCTCCAACTGGGTACCGTCCTGATAGAACCATTCCACAGTCTTTACCGGAGGAACCCGGTCTTTTAACGAAAAGAGTACAAACTCCTGTTCTGCACGACAAGGACGCCCGTGCTCATCACTGGCGGTTACCTCCAGCAAGTATTTTCCAGAAGCCAACTTCTTCCATGCTTCCGGCAGGAAAGGCTGTCCGGATTTCACCGTATCCCCCCATACTGTTTGCTGCTTCTTTCCGGCCTCATCCAATGTATAAAGCGAGCAGAGCACATCCAATGCCACAAGCTGTTGCTGCATGTTCAATGCCTGTACCTGCATCTTATCCAGTTTCTCACGAGCCACTTTTCCGGCCAATCCCTTTATCTGTAATCCGATGGCATGTTCACCCACCGGAAGCACCAGTACACCTTCCTGTGTTTCTCCGGCCGCATCCGTCACTTCCACCTTCACCTGATAACGATAGAATCCGTCCCAGCCTAAGGAAGCTTCCGTATCCGGACGTTCCAGACAAACCCTCACCGCAAACGTTCCGTCGGCTGAAGTCATCAGTTCACCTTCCGCCAACTGTTGTTCTCCTGCCATGTTCCGCCAGAACCAGGCCTTTGAACGGGTCAAGGTATAATGTACCTTACCACCCTGCACCGGTGCACCGGAAAACTTTTTCGCCGTACCTTCCAGTTGCAAGGAATCCCCCATCGTGTAAGCTTCCTGCACTTCCTTCCAGGTGACTTCAAACGTCGGACGCTTGTATTCTTCCACCCGGATATAACAGGAAACCTTATCCGATTCTATACGGAACATGCCGGCCAATGTTTCCGAAGGTAATTGGAACTCTGCTGAAAATGCGCCAAAGTCATCCGTAGTCAATTCTTTCCGAGCTATCTCCCGGTTATTGGCATCCCGCAAGGCCAGCCAGATAGCCGCATCTTTGCGTACCTCCACACTATCTCCTTCCTGCGCATAAGCCACACCGGACACGTACACCGTCTGCCCCTTGCGGTACAGCGCACGGTCGGTAAACAAATCCATGCGATCCACCTTCTTCTTGCTGTCATTGACCGTCGGCAACACCCTTCTGGACCAGTAAGCCACCTGCATAAACTCATCCTTACCTGCACACGCATGCATCCACAATGATTCTTTCATGTCCGGCACTACTACCTTGCCTTGCTTATCAGTTTTAAACGTCTTATATAAGGTATAATTGCCTGGCACAGGAATGGAATAGAACACCAATTCTGCCCCTGCGACCGGCTTTCCGGTCTTACAATCCACCACATGACACTCCGTCTGCCTTCCTTCCATCGGGAAAGAAACCACCTGCAGTGCAGACAGATGCACTACATCGTATCCCGTTTTATCCTGATAGCCGTCGGGGATTGATTTCAATATATAAATCCCCGCCTCGGGCATCCGGCTGGTCAGCACAGAAACCGTATCCTTGTAGGTGGGAGTATCCGGCAAGTCCAACCGCACTTTATCCACCAGTGTACCATACTTCTTTATCAGGTCCGCATGCTCCAGATTCTGTGCAAACACAGAAGAAGAAGCCTTCAGGTTCAGTCTATACCATTCCAGTGTCGCCCCTTTCAGGTTCTTGCTGGTAACACGAAGTTCCGCTTCCGTCTGCGGATAAGGATGAGTTACCTGCACCGAGAGCGACGGCATGCACACTATGCGCTGCTTATCCTTCAAATCGGCCGTGAATTCTGAAGAAGGATACCGTTTTATTCCTTCTTCTATCACCTTCATTTCGGACACGAAGTCTTGTTTCTGATGATAGAAATCGGCCCATGACACATACAACGCCGCACAGGCATCCACTCCGTCATAGGCTTTTGCCCACGCCTGCAACTGCTCCAGCACCTGCTCGTCCGACAGCTGTTGCGGATACCTCCATCCATTACGCTGCCAGTACATCAATCGCTCCAGACGTGTCAATAATTCCGCGTCACGATTTCCTGCCGCCTCGTATTGTGCAATCAGCTTTTCATACTTGTCGAACACTGCCAACTGTACGGCCTTGCTTCCTCCTCCATTCCATAGAAGCTGAAAGATAGACTGACGTAACAGCAAATCGTACATATTGTCACCGAAATAGCGCTGGCTCCATTTGCCCTGTTCAGCCATCGGACGAAAATCGGTCGTAGCTACGCCCAGCAAAACCTCCTTATCCTTTACTGCCTGGTCAAACTCATACAATGCGCTGTCCACTTCCTGAGGAGCGGATTCCAACTTATAGTATCCTGACAAAAACGACAACACGGCTTTCTGCAAAGGATCATTCTCCTCTGCAGCCCATGCATTCAGTCGACAAAGTTCACGCTGCAAACTGTCCGGTGTCAGCCCTACCTGACATTCCACCCGCGAAAGATACGCTTTCAGCATTTGCGGAGCATTCTTCTCCTTCCTTGCCTTTTCATAAATCTGGTTCACCTGTGAAATCAAGGTCTGCGGCAAATCCTTCTTCCGGGTTTCCTCTACCTCCTTCCAAAGACGGTCGTAACTCTGAGCTATCCCCGCCAAAGGGAACATAAAAGCCAACAATCCCGTGGCACATATCAAGAATAGTCTGTTCATCATTTCCAATTTTAAGTTTTACAAGGTTGTCTTTATAAAGATAAAACCAAAACCCTGATTTACTGCACAGATTTTCATTAAAAGAAGTAAAACCACAGAAAATCGAAACAAAAAAAACGGAGGCTGCCCCTTTCCCTTTTACGGGAATCGGACAACCTCCGCAATCTATTATCTACTAACGGATATTACTTTTTCGGTGTATTCTCCAGTGTAGCCAGCAAGAAATCATAGAACTTCTTCACTGACGGCACATGACAGCGTTCTTCCGGTGTATGCGGGCACTGCAAAGTAGGACCAAATGAAATCATATCCAGTCCAGGTACAACCGCACCGATGATACCACATTCCAGTCCGGCATGAATCACTTTCACTTCCGGTGTTTCACCAAACTGTGCCTTATAAGATTCCTTCATGGCATGCAGAATCGGAGAGTTAACATCCGGTTCCCATCCAGAGTAGCTACCAGAACGTTCTACATGCATACCTGCCATAGAGAAACAGCTCTCGATAGCCGTATTGCGATAATCCTTCATTGATTCGCGAGAGCTGCGTGTCAAAACCTTAATGGCAGCCTTTCCATTGCCGATTTCTACGATAGCCAGGTTAGAAGAAGTTTCCACTGTATCCGGGATAGTCGGGATGAAACGTTCTACTCCATTCGGACATGCATAAATCGCGTCCACCAGGTTGTCACGGATTTCTTCCGGCACCATCATCTTCGGCAAGTCCACACGCTCTGCCGTAAAGCTGATGTTGTCTTCAATGGTCGCGAATTCATCACGCCATACCTGTTCGCATTCACCCACGAACGCCAGCACATCTTCTACCTCCGAAGCCGGTACGGTAATCACTACTTCACATTCACGCGGAATGGCGTTGCGCATGTTTCCACCTTCCCATGACACCAGACAAGCCTCATCGTAAGCAATCACCTGGTTCATGAAGCGAGCCATCAACTTGTTGGCATTGGCATGTCCCCAGCCAATCTGAATACCAGAGTGACCACCACGCAATCCTTTCAGTGTTACCTTCAGCGCCACGTCTTCCGGATCTGTTTCTTCTTCCTTGTATTCCAAAGTAGCTGTCAGGTCTTCTCCACCTGCACAGCCAATATAAAGTTCACCTTCTTCTTCTGAATCCAGGTTCAGCAGGATTTCTCCTTCCACTGTGCCCTGTTTCAAGCCGAACGCCCCATACATACCGGTTTCTTCATCGGCAGTAATCAGCGCTGTCAGCGGACCGTGTTTCAAGGTCTTGTCTTCCATAATGGCCATGATGGCTGCCACACCCATACCGTTGTCTGAGCCCAATGTGGTACCTTTAGCCTTCACCCATTCGCCGTCTACATAAACCGGAATAGGATCTTTTTCAAAATCATGCTGTGTATGTTTGTCTTTCTGAGGAACCATGTCCATGTGAGCCTGAAGGATGACAGACTTCCGGTCTTCCATACCCGGAGTGGCCGGTTTGCGATAGATTATGTTTCCAGCCTCATCCTGAAATGATTCCACACCTACCTGCTTGCCGAATTCCAGCAAGAAAGCCTGAATTTTTTCCAAATGTCCAGACGGACGAGGAATTTGCGTCAACGAATAGAAATGCTTCCACACATTCTGCGGAGCCAAAGAAAGAATTTCGTTCATATTATATTTTTTGATTTTATTCCGGAAAAGCAATTTCACTTCCCGGTCCGTTTCTTATTTACAAGTGGTAAGGCTACAAGCCCGTAAACACCTAGCAAAATTAATAAAAAGGTTTGAATACCGTGCACCAGCAGGGCAAATATTCCGGCATCTTCCTTTCCCACCCCATACATCATCATCATGGTAATGACTGCAAAGTGCCACGGACCTGCTCCGTTAGGAGTAGGAACGGCCACTGCAATACTGCCCACCACAAACATCACCAGTCCGGGCATCCAGCCCAGTGAGGCAGAAAAGTCAAAGCAATAGAAACTCACATAGAATTGCAGGAAATAGCATGCCCATATGCTCACGGTGTAAAAAGCGAACAGCCACGGATGTTTTACATGCCGAAGCGACAAACATCCGGCCCACACATCGTTCAATATGCCGCGCACCTTCGCAAATACCGTCAAATTGCGAATCAGGAAAAACGCCAGCACGCCCAAGGCAAACAGACAGATGAGAGTGATATAAAAGTTGGTGGAAGTAAACAAGCCCGTAAAGAAGCCCATGTTCGTACCGGTCTTTTCAAAGAATGCCGCAAACACACGCGACTGGAGCAACAGCGTCACTACGGTAATCAGCAGCACACAGATGGTATCGATGAGACGCTCCGTCACCACCGTACCCAGCGATTTGGAGAAAGAAACCCCGTCGTACTTCGACAGGATACCGCAGCGGGAAACCTCCCCCACACGCGGTACGACCAGATTGGCCGCGTACGACACAAAAACCGCATACACACTGTTCGACACCTTGGGGTATTCACCTAACGGAGCTAACGTCAGATTCCAGCGCCAGCCGCGGAACAGATGCCCCAGCACACCAAACACCAGCGAAAAGGCCATCCAGCCATAATTCATGCCGCCATCCAGCACGCTCCACACACGCCGGAAATCAAAATCGTGGTATGTCCAAAGCAGAATAGCCGCTCCGAGTACCAACGGAAGCGCTATCTGGAAGACCTTATTTAGTACTTTTTTTAAACCTGTTCGTTCCAAAATCAGTCTGTATATAAAGATTTATGTTTAACTTTGCAAGTCACAAAGATAATACGAACATTTAAAACCTGAGGTATGAAATTAGTTAAACCTAAAAAGTTTTTAGGACAACACTTCCTGAAAGACCTGCAAGTGGCACAAGACATAGCCGACACGGTAGACGCCTGCCCGGCCCTTCCCGTTCTCGAGGTAGGTCCCGGAATGGGAGTTCTCACCCAATACCTGCTGAAAAAAGACCGCCCGCTCAAAGTGGTGGAGCTGGATTTTGAATCGGTGGCTTACCTGCGTGAGAATTTTCCGCAATTAGGAGACCATATCATCGAGCAGGATTTCCTGAAAATGGACCTCCGGCAACTTTTCGACGGACAGCCTTTTGTGCTGACCGGCAACTATCCTTATAACATTTCCAGCCAGATATTCTTCAAGATGCTCGACTACAAGGACTTGATTCCATGCTGCACGGGCATGATTCAGAAGGAAGTGGCCGAACGCATCGCGGCTCGTCCGGGCAACAAGACCTACGGCATTCTGAGCATACTGATTCAAGCCTGGTACAGCGTGGAATACCTGTTCACCGTACACGAATATGTGTTCAATCCTCCTCCCAAGGTGAAGAGCGCCGTCATCCGCATGACCCGCAACGAGACCAAGGAGTTGGGATGCAACGAGAAATTGTTCAAGCAGATTGTCAAGACGACATTCAACCAGCGTCGCAAGACGCTCCGCAACTCCATTTCTCCGATTCTGGAGAAGGGAAACCCGCTCAGTGCCGACCCTATCTTCAACAAACGGCCTGAACAGCTTTCCGTACAAGACTTCATCGACCTGACCAACCGGGTGGAAGAAGCCTTGAATTCCTCAGCCGCAAAGGCCGAGTGACCCTGCACACGAGACTTACAGACTACGATAACAACCCTCATCAGGAGTTTACAAGATGAATAGCGAAGATATTAAATTAGTCACCGAACTGATTGAGAAGAAAGATTCCGACCAGTTAAAAGAAGTCATCAAGGACCTGCATCCGGCCGACATCGCCGAGCTGTGCAACGAGCTGGACGCAGAAGATGCCCGCTTCATCTACCTGCTGCTGGACAACGAAACGGCAGCCGACGTACTGATTGAAATGGACGAGGATGCCCGAAAGAAATTCCTCGAAATACTTCCCCCTGAAACCATCGCCAAGCGCTTTGTCGACTACATGGATTCGGACGATGCCGTAGACATCATCCGTGAAATGGACGAGGACAAGCAGGAAGAAGTGCTTTCACACATTGAAGACATCGAACAGGCAGGCGACATCGTCGACTTGCTGAAATACGACGAAGACACCGCCGGCGGTTTGATGGGTACGGAAATGGTGATCGTGAATGAGAACTGGAGTATGCCCGAATGCCTGCGCGAAATGCGACTGCAGGCAGAAGAAATGGACGAGATATATTATGTATATGTGGTAGACGACGATGAACGCCTGCGCGGCGTATTCCCACTGAAAAAGATGATTACCAGTCCGTCGGTTTCCAAGGTGAAACACGTGATGAAAAAGGACCCGATTTCCGTCCATGTGGATACGCCCATTGAAGAGGTAGTGCAGACCATTGAAAAGTATGACTTGGTGGCCGTTCCCGTGGTCGACAGCATCGGCCGCCTGGTAGGACGCATCACCGTAGACGACGTAATGGACGAGGTTCGTGAACAGGCCGAACGCGACTACCAGTTGGCATCCGGTTTGTCACAGGACGTAGAAACAGACGACAACGTGTTCCGCCAGACCACCGCGCGCCTTCCGTGGCTGCTCATCGGTATGCTGGGTGGAATCGGTAACTCCATGATTCTGGGCAACTTTGACTCTACCTTTGCCGCTCATCCGGAAATGGCGCTTTACATTCCCCTTATCGGTGGAACGGGAGGAAACGTAGGAACCCAGTCCTCCGCATTGGTCGTGCAAGGTCTGGCCAACAGCTCGCTGAACGCCGAAAACACTTTCAAGCAGGTGTTGAAAGAATCCGTTGTAGCCCTTATCAACGCCACCATCATTTCCATGCTGGTGTATATCTACAATTTCATCCGTTTCGGAGCTACGGCTACGGTCAGCTATTCGGTATCCATCAGCCTGTTTGCCGTGGTCATGTTTGCCTCCATTTTCGGCACCCTGGTGCCCATGACACTGGAAAAACTGAAAATCGATCCGGCCATTGCCACCGGACCGTTTATCTCCATTACCAACGACATTATCGGTATGCTCATGTACATGGGAATCACCGTATTATTATCCTAAATTTTTGTTAAAGAGGAACGCAAGGGCGTTTGAGGTAAAACGCAAGTACATTTTACTTCAAACGCACTTGCGTTTTGATCAAAACGTCTTTGCGTTTTCTTTCAAACGTAAGGGTGTTTTTTTCACCCCCTCTACAAGCCCTTCTGAGCCACATTCCTCGTCTTTCTATTTCTAAAAATGATTCTTACCCTATAGTTTTTTTCTGAAAAAGTATGAAAATCAGATTTTTTTTCTTTAATTTGTAAGAACCTTTACTAATGGTAAAGAAAAAACTAGGATATTATACTCTATAAAATCTATATACGATGGAAGTAAATGAAACCAACTGCCCATTAACCGAAACTCCGATGGAACAACCCATTGAAGCACCGGTTCCTACTGTTGAAGACACCGAAAAGGAAACATCCGCTCCCAAACAGACACTGGAAGAAGTGGTGCAACGCCTCAAGGAAATCAACGAGAAAAACGACCTGACTGACAAGCAGGAAATCGATTCACTTAAACAAACGTTCTACAAACTACAAAAAGCCAAATCAGAAGCGGCACGGAAAGCTTTCATCGACGAAGGGGGAAAGGCAGAAGACTTCACTCCGGAAACAGAACCGGCGGAAGAAGAATTCAAAGCTGTCATGAACGCCATCAAGGAGAAGAGAAATGCCTTAGCGGCTGCACAGGAACAGGAAAAGGAAGAAAACCAGACCAAGAAACTGGGTATCCTGGAAAGAATGAAGTTCCTGACCGAATCGCAGGAAGATACCAACAAGATATACGACGAATTTAAGAAATTGCAGCAGGAATGGAATGAAATAGGTCAGACTCCGGTAGCAAAAGTAAATGAGTTGTGGAAGACTTACCAGCTCTACACCGAAAAATTCTATGACATGGTGAAGCTGAACAATGAATTCCGCGAATATGACTTCAAGAAAAACCTGGAACAGAAGACTCGCTTGTGCGAAGCTGCAGAAAAACTGGCTGAAGAGCCCGACGTAATTTCTGCTTTCCACCAGCTGCAGAAGCTTCATCAGGAATTCCGTGCCATCGGTCCGGTAGCCAAAGACCTGCGCGAAGAAATCTGGAGCCGTTTCAAGGCTGCCTCTACGGTTGTCAACAAACGTCATCAGCAACATTTTGAAGAACTGAAAGAAAAAGAACAGAATAACCTGGACCAGAAGACGGTGATTTGCGAAATCGTGGAAGGTATGGAATATGACACCTTCACTACTTTTGCCGACTGGGAAGACAAGACCAATGAAATCCTTGCCCTTCAGGCCAAATGGAAAACCATCGGCTATGCTCCACAAAAGATGAACGTCAAGATTTTCGAACGTTTCCGCGCTGCCTGCGATGAATTCTTCCGCCGGAAAGCTGCTTTCTTCAAATCTGTGAAGGAAACAATGGCAGCCAACCTGGAAAAGAAAAAAGCGTTCTGTGAAAAGGCTGAAGCCCTGAAAGAAAGTACCGACTGGAAAGAAACGGCTGAAATCCTGACCAAGCTCCAGAAAGAATGGAAGAACATCGGTCCGGTTGCCAAAAAACATTCCGATGCCGTATGGAAACGCTTCATCGGTGCCTGCGACTATTTCTTTGAACGGAAAAACAAGGCTACGTCTTCACAACGTTCGGAAGAAGTGGAAAACCTGAGCAAGAAAGAAGATATCATTAAGCGCATGGCTGCCCTGGAAGCTGCCGGAACTGCAGACGATGCGACTGCCGAACAAGTACGTGCCCTGATGAAAGAATGGAATGCCATCGGCTTCGTTCCTTTCAAAGAAAAGGACCGTCTGTATAAAGAATTCCATGCATTGGTAGACAAGCTGTTCGACCGCCTGCACCTGTCGGCTACCGAAAAACGCCTGAGCAGTGTACGCACTAACGGCAACAAGGAAGGAAATCTTTACCGCGACCGTGAACGCCTGGTTCGCACTTACGAAGGACTGAAAAACGACATTCAGACTTACGAGAATAACCTTGGCTTCCTGAATTCTTCTTCCAAGAAGGGAAATACACTGGTGGCTGACATCACACGCAAGATTGAGCGCCTGAAGAAAGACATGGAACTGGTGCTGAAGAAAATCAAGGACATTGATGAAAGCTTGAAAGAAAAAGAATAAAAACAGCTTACTCAAACTAATTTTATTACCACAAGAGGTATCCATTCCCATGGATACCTCTTTTTTTGTTTTTCTTTCAATTTTTCACAAGAATTTCACTCGATTGTAAAATCTTCACGCAACCAAGCCATGTTTGATATTTTTTTAAAAAATAATCGTATAAATATTTTATTACTCCAAGAAAATATCTTAAATTAAAGCCAAAATTCAAGAAACAAACTTTCTTGTATTTTGTTAACCCGAATAAAATATAAGCAAAATATAATTCTGAATGAATTAAAAACATAAAATAAACTATTCTTAATATGAAAATGAAATCACTATTAGGGATTGTACTTTCCCTAAGTATTCTGCAATCTTGCCAGAATGACGAAACAAACATCATCCAGAATGAAGTGAATAACAAAGGCATCACATTCTCTTCTATCATAGATGATGCACAAAATTCCAGAGCTTACGATACGTCGTGGGAAGCCAATGACGTAATTGGTGTATTTATGCTAGCCAACAATAGTGATAAAAATGTACTGGCTACAAACATTCCTTATGCAACATCTAAAGGAGACGGCTATTTCGTAAGCAAAAATAGTCCCATATACTATCCGGAAGACAATAGTGCGGTCGACTTCATTGCATATTATCCTTATAGTGAAACTATTAGTGACTATAAAAACTATCCCATTGATTTAAGTAACCAAACCAAACAAAACGCCATCGACTTGATGACTGCAGTAAACCTGACAAACCGTCAATTGGCGTCTCCACAAGGTAATCTGCAATTCAAGCATCTGTTGGCTAAATTGGTGCTGAATTTGAAATCTACTTCCGGGAGTTCCCTGAAAGGAATCAAAGCTTCTATCAGCGGACTGCAAGTAAAAGGAACAGCTAATCTTTCTGACGGTACCATTACTCCTTCCGGTGAAGCTACAACCTTTTCCTTATTTATAAATGAGGAAGCCACACAAGCAGAAGCCATTCTGTTGCCTCAAGACTTGAGCGGAAAACTGAAAATCAAACTGGAACAGAACGGACAGAGCAAAGAAATTGAGACTGAGATTTCTGGAAACATTGAGCAAGGTAGCAAATATATATATAATGTAAATGTGAATTATCAGGGGGGAGAGATTACGACCGACCCAGAAGCAAAATATACGAAATGGTTTGAAACACCGGTAATTACTGAGTCACAACTGAATCAATCTAATATAAAATACGTTACTCATTATACCGGAATAACTTATGACGAAGCTCCACTCAACGGTATTGAGATCCGTAATTATAGTATGCTATACGATACCAATCTGAAAATTGCTTACTGGGTATCCTATCCATTATGCGGATGGTATCTGGAAGGAAACATAGGCCGTACGGAGGATTGGGGTTATGACCCTAAAATAGCAACTAACCTTCAAGCGAATCTCAAAAAAGCTCCCAGCGGTTACAGCAGAGGGCATCAGATTCCGAGTGGTGATAGACAGCGTAAAGACTGCGACATGAATAATCAGACTTTCTATTACACCAATATGACTCCGCAATTACAAAATGGATTGAATGGAGCTATTTGGGCTCAACTAGAAGGCGCTGTCAGAGGCTGGAGTAGTGGGATAGACACACTATACGTAGTAACAGGTGCGATGCCTACTACGGCAACTGATAAGCAAATACAATATGCTAAAGATAATAATGGAAAAAATATAGCAATACCCAAATATTACTTCAAAGCATTAGCCCGTAAAGTAGGTGGAAACTATCAGACAATCGCTTTTAAACTTGACCATAAGGCATATAGCGATACACAATATATGAAATATGCTATCAGCGTATCAGAACTTGAGAATATGACAGGGTTCACTTTCTTTCCATCATTACCTTCTGAGGTAAAAAAGACGCTAAATACATCGCAATGGAATTAAATCTATCTGATACAGAATCTACAAACTTTCTAAATAAATTAGTATGAAAATCTCGAATCTACTGTACATGGGGGCATTATCAACCCTAGCTCTAATGAGTTGTACAAACAATGACGACAACAGCGAATGGTACGGAAGTGAAGGCATCGTATTTACCACAGCTATTCAATCAAGAGTTTCAGGTAACACTTGGAATGCAAACGACGAAGTAGGTATTTACATGATGAACGCAGGAAGTGGAATTGAGGCTGCAACCGCACAAAACAAAAAGTACATTGCACAGACCAACGGCACATTGACGGCTGCTCCAGGTAATGGTATTTATCTCCCTGAAAGCGGGAATGTAGACTTCATTGCATATTATCCTTATACCACAAGTGTAAGCGGCAATAAGCTTGCGGTAAATGTATCCGACCAGAGCAATCCGGCTGCCATCGACTTGATTTATTCAAATGGTACTAAAGGAGTAGCAGCAACTACTGCCACCACTATCAGCTTGGGATTTACACACCAACTGACTAAAGTCACCCTGAATGTAACCAAAGATGAAACAATTGAAACTCTTAACGGATTGGGTGTAAACATTAAGGGTATCAGCACAGAAGGTGAATTTAACTTGGCTGACGGAACACTGACTGCTACAGCAGGAACCAACAATAAAGATGTAGCGATGTACATAGATGCACAAGGTACAACAGCTACGGCTACAGCCATCATTCTCCCAACAGCTGCAAGCACCGACCAGACATCACTCAACCTGACTTTTAATCTCAACGGTCAATCATTCACTCATACAATCAGTGACGCAAGTATTTTTGAAAAAGGAACAAATGTAAGCTTTAATGCAAAACTATCCATCAACAATGGGAAACCGGTTGTTACAGTAGGAAATGCAACAATCAACAACTGGACTGAAAAACCAGGCGGAGATATTAATGTTGATTTCGACGGTGGAACTCAACCAGGTGGAGAAACTGTGGTATTGGATGAATCATTTGCAACTGGACAAGGAAGTTTTACTATTGATAATAAGCAACTTCCAAATGGAGAAGGCAGTTTTGTATGGAACCTTGGTTCATTTAATGATGATAAATTCATGAAAGCCAGTGCTTATATTGGTGGAACAAAATATGCATCCGAATCTTGGTTAGTTTCTCCTCTTGTAGATTTAAGTCAGGCAACAACTGCAACATTAACATTCGATCATGCCCATAATTATGCTGGAACAGCTGAAGAAGAATTTACTCTTTGGGCTACTGAAACAAGTGCAGATAATTGGCAACAATTGACAATCGATAAATATGGCAGTGGATTTAAATTCACAACTGCAACCATTGATTTATCGGCTTATGCTGGAAAGACAATCAAATTTGCATTCAAATATGTAAGTACAACTGATGCTGCTGGAACTTGGGAAATCAAGAATGTGAAAGTCATTGCTAACGGAAAAGGAGGAGGAACTGTTGATCCAGAGCCGGAACCTGAACCGGGAATTAATTTATTAACTAACCCTGGATTCGAAGACTGGACCAGCGAATTGCCAACTGCATGGGACAATGCTACATATAATACAGGAGAAATTGTAAAAGAGACCAGTATCAAACATGGTGGAAATAATTCATTGAGACAAACTTCGGCCAGTGGTACAAATAAAATTCAACAAGAAGTAGCTATCACAGCCGGCAAGAAGTATAGAATCTCTTACTGGTTCTTGGATAATGATACAAAAGCAAGTAGCCGCTATTGGTTTGCCATGGTAGGTAGTGACGGAAAAACAATTAATGATATTAACAAACAAATTCAGCAAAGCGACTACTCTGCAGACAATGCAGAATGGCAACAAGTTACAATAGAGTTCACAGCTCCTGCTGGCACTGTAAAAATGCGTTATGAAGTAAGAACTTACCGCAATATGGATAGCAATGAAGCTGGTGGATACATTTATTATGACGACATGGAATTAGTTGAAATCCAATAACAATTTGATCCATTCCCCTCACAAGAGAACATGAAAAAGCTCTATAAAACTTTTTCATGTTCTCTTTCAACCCCTTATAGAATAACACTAAACTAACAATTATTTTTTATGAAACACAAATTACTGTTCTTCATGGCATTCTTCCTTCCTTGCCTTGTTTTTGCACAAGGAAATGTAAGCGTGAAAGGAAGTGTGATCGGAGCAGTAAGCAATGACCCTATTCCAGGTGTAATTGTGACGGTGACAGAACTGAACCGCCAAGTCACAACCGACGCGGACGGAAACTTCACCATCCGAAATATTCAGCCGGGAACTTACGTCATTCAGCTTAACTCCGTAATGATTACGCCCAAGAGTGTCTCCATTGAAGTAGAAAACTTAGGCGTAACTGAACTAAAACCTATCCGAGTAACTGAACTTAACGCAAACGAAGACGTGTCTATGATTGGCATCATCGATGCCGGCATGGTGGATGACGACGTGGAGACCTCCGGGCAGGATGTCAGCTCTACCGTGATTCTGTCAAATGATATTTTCCTGAACAAAGCTGCCTATCAGCTTTCACCTGCACGCTTCTCTCCACGTGGATACAACAGCACACAGGAGGTTAAATACATCAATGGCGTGGAATTCAACGACCAGAATAGGGGTGTATTCAACTATGCAGCGGTAGGCGCACTGAACGACATGACACGTAACGGTGATGTCACCAACTTCACAGCTCCTTCGTCCTTTACTTTTGGTGAGTTGGGAGGTACGGAAAACATCAATATGCGTGCCAGCAGCTATACTCCTGGAGGAAAGTTAACCTTAAGCTATACCAACCGAAACTATTATCTCCGTGGCATGTTTACCTACTCTACCGGACTGAAAGATAACGGATGGGCATTCACTACCTCTATTGGCGGACGCTATTCGAATGAAGGTAACATCGACGGAACTTTCTACAAGAACGTTTCTTTCGCCTTCTCTGCTGAAAAGCAATGGAAAGGAGGAGAACATAGTCTGTCAATGGTAGCTTTCGTATCACCGGTACAGCGTGGGCAGCAAGGTAGTTCTTACCGCGAAGTGTATGAACTGACAGGAAACTACCTTTACAACCCGAACTGGGGATACCTGAACGGAGAGAAAAGAAATGCAAAGGTGGTTACGGCATTCGACCCGACTGCCATCATTTCGCACATCTGGAAAATCAACGATAATATGACGCTGACTACAGGTGTGGGAGCACATTATGCCCGCTACGGTAATACGGCCCTGAACTGGTACAATGCTCCTGACCCTCGCCCGGATTACTACCGCTACCTGCCTTCGTATTTTGAAGATGAAATGGTACAACTAAGATACAAAGAGTTGTGGCGTACTAACCAGACCAGCTTTACACAAATCAACTGGGATGACCTCTACCTGGCTAATGCCAACAACATTCGTAATGGTAACGGAGCAGCTGTTTACATGCTGGAAGAACGTCGCAGTGACCTGTTGGAAACTTCATTCAACTCTACTTTGAACGCACGCATGAGCCGTCATTTCGACATCACAGCCGGAGTCGGTGCACGCTACACTCAGTCACGCCAGTTCAAGACCGTGGCCGACCTGCTGGGAGCAGAATATGTGCTGGATATTGATAAGTTTGCAGAACAAGACTTCTCTGGTGATCCGGACAAAATTCAGAACGACTTGAACCGCCCGCAGAGAAAAGTATACGAAGAAGGAATTTTCGGTTACAACTATAACCTGAACATTTACTCACTGAATGCTTGGGTAGTGAATCAGTATCATTCACGTTATTGGGATTACTATTACGGAATGAAGCTGACTTACACCAGCTTCCAGCGTGATGGTAAAATGCGTAACGGACGTTATCCGGACAGTTCTTTCGGTAAAGGTGCACGCCATCAGTTCACAGACTTAATGGTAAAAGGAGGACTGACCTACAAGTTCAACGGACGTCACATGATTAACGCCAACATCAGTTATGGAAGTGAAGCCCCGTTGCCCAACGAAGCATACGTATCACCGCGTATCACAGACCGCACCATTGATGACATGAAGAGTGGACGGGTTCTCTCTGCCGACATCAACTACATCTTCTCTACTCCTCACCTGGCCGGACGTATCGGAGTATTCCAGACTAATTTCTATGACCAGATGGAACGTAGCAGCTACTATGACGGCATTGAAGGAACATTTATCAACCACGTGTTGTATGGAGTAAACCGCATTCACAGAGGTATTGAGCTGGGAGCTACCTACAAACTGGATGACCATTGGAGCTTCGACCTGGCTGGAACCGTAGGTGAATATTATTACAGCAACAACCCTGACGGTATCAAGAACTCCGAAAACGGAAAGATAGTAGAAAGAGAACAAGTATACATGAAGGATGTTTACGTAGGTGGAGTTCCACAGATTGCCGGTACATTCGGAATCCGTTACTTCATCAAATACTGGTTCCTTGGAGCCAACCTGAACGGATTTGCACGCAACTACATCGAAGCTGCTCCCCTCCGCCGTCTGGCTTCAAGCTACACAGAAGTAACTCCGTATAACCAGTATTACGATGCCTTCAAGCAGTTGACCACACAAGAACGTTTCCCGGCAGCCTATACATTAGACTTGTCTATCGGAAAAATTTTCTACTTGCCTGGAAGACAATCTATCAACTTCAATCTTTCTCTGAACAATGTATTGAACAAGAAAGATATTTGTACCGGAGGATACGAACAGGGACGATTTGACCTTGACCATCCGGAACGCTTTGGAGGAAAATACTACTACATGCAGGGCATCAACTGTTTCCTGAATGTGAGCTACCGTTTTTAATCATTAACCTACATAAAACTCAGAATATATGAAACTTTTAAGAAATATCAGTCTGCCACTCATTGCCTCACTCGCTCTCTTTGCATGTGAACGAGACTATGATGCTCCTCTCTTGACAGAACCTGAATACACAGGTCCGGCAGCCAATATCACGATTTCAGAATTGCGTACACAGAATGCAGCAGCTACTCAGGACGTTCCTATCATCATCACGCAAGACCAGGTACTCAAAGCCGTCATCACAGGTAACGATGAATCAGGAAACATCTTCAAGAAAATCTACTTGCAGGATGAAACGGGTGCCATTGAAATGGAAGTAGACCAAAGCAGTGTGTACAACTATTATCCGGTAGGTCAGACTGTATATGTAGACCTGAACGGATTGAGCATTTCTGTATACGGTGACGAACAACAGCTAGGACATCCAGAAGGATATTTATTCCGCACACCGTGGGAAGATTTCGAAAAACATGTCAGCAAAGACGGATGGGCTAATCCAGAAAATGCCAAGCCTGTTGTAATTGATGACATCAGTACCATCAACGCTGCTCCCGATAACTATAAATTCAAATTAGTGCAATTTACCGGAGTTACTTTCCAGAACGGTGGTAAGGGTATCTTTGCTCCAGAAGATGGTTATGGTGAAGAAAATATTACCGACAGTCATGGAAATACTATCATGATTCGTACCAGCAATTATGCCAGCTTTGCAGGTAATAAACTTCCAGAAGGAAAAGGTAATGTAACAGGTATCTTAGGAAGATTCAGAGGTACTTGGCAGCTTACTTTACGCACTGCTAATGACGTAAGCGACTTTACCGGAAGCAATGAAGAAGGTGGAAATGAAGGTGGAGAAACTCCAAGTGGTGAAACCGTTTTATTCCAAGAATCTTTTGGAACTCCAGAGAAGAGCGGAACCTACTGGCCATATTTCAGTGATTATACTGGATTTGATAATCCTGCCAGCATGTTTGAGAACACATCTGAAGAAAAAGCATCTGTACGTATTGTAAGTAATCTTACGAATGTCTGGTTCCCTGGAACAAAAGATGTAGCAATTGCTATCAAAAATATCAATGCACAAGGTAATACATCTGCTACTTTAGAATATCAAGTAGGCTCCAATGTATACAAAGCAGGAGAAAAACAAGATTTAAAAACCTTGAGAGTAAAATGCAATGGACAAGAATTAAGTATTCCAAGCAAAGAAGTTACCGGTGATGCTCAACAAGGAAATACTCCTTTCAAAATGACGATTGAAAATGTAACAATATCCGACAATACAACTTTAGAGTTCTATTGTACAACCTCAGAAAACACTTATGGTTTACGCTTATACAGCGTCAAACTCTATGTTCCAGGAAGTGGAAGTGGCAGCACCGGTGGTGGCGGAGGTACAACCATTGAACCCACTCCAAGCAATTAATGCACACATCAAACCATGAAAGTTATGAATAAACGATTGCTTATTTTCACTTTGTTCATTACTTGTGTATATACCACCAGTCTGTTTGCACAAGACAGACTGGGTGTTTATGCAGCCGCATTCTATAATTTAGAAAACCTTTGGGATACGGTGGACGACCCTAACAACGAAGGGGATGATGATTTCACTCCGGAAGGAAAGTATGAATGGACCCAGACCAAGTATGAACAAAAGTTACAGAATATTGCCAAGGTAATCTCACAATTGGGAAGAGATTATTGTCCGGCAGGCCCTGCTATCATCGGTATCTCAGAAGTGGAAAACCGGAAAGTATTGGAAGACCTGACAAAAACAGCTCCCATCAGTGGAACGGGATATGAAATCGTACATTTCGAATCGCCCGACCACAGAGGTATCGACGTAGCAGCCTTGTACAACCCGAAACTGTTCAAGCTGATTGATGCCAGAACCTATCCTTTCAACAAGCCGGATATGCCGCACTATAAAACCCGTGACATTCTGCTGGTAAGTGGTATACTGGCCGGGGAACCGTTTCACCTGATTGTAAATCACTGGCCTTCACGCTACGGTGGTTCCGCTTCTTCTCCACTAAGAGAATTTGCTGCCAGCATCGTGAAACACATTGGCGATTCTATCCATGCACAGAACCCGGAAGCAAAAGTGCTCATTGTGGGTGACTTGAATGATGACCCGTTCAACAAGAGCTGTAGCGAGGTACTGGGCGCTAAAAAGAACATCAAGGAGGTAAAACCTGACGGATATTACAATGCTACCTGGAAATTGTACGATCAGGGTATCGGTTCTCTCTGCTACCAGAACCAATGGAATTTGTTCGACCAGCAGATTATATCAGGCAACCTGATTGGTAAAGACCGCAGCACATTGAAATTCTGGAAGAGCGAAGTATTCAACCGTCCATTCCTACTTCAAAAGGAAGGAAAATACAAAGGGTATCCACTTCGTACATTCTCGGGTACTACATTCCAGAATGGATTCAGCGACCACTTGCCGACCCTCACCTATTTTGTCAAGGTAATGAAGTAAGAAAAAACATATCTCTTATAAAGAAAGCCGTTCCGTCCACACAATCGGAACGGCTTTCTTATTTCATTTAAAACCTCTTCAAAGTAAGCATTCGAAGAAATGCACCTTTTACACTTTGAGGTTTGGTTGTAGCTTTGC
>ENA-OPXC01000680-OPXC01000680.1-human-gut-metagenome-genome-assembly--contig:-NODE-680-length-29477-cov-4.294236_pt1 | contig 29477 bp, 22 predicted proteins | sample MGYA00241512_ERZ502016 | MGnify/ENA primary metagenome ERZ502016 (study PRJEB25962, sample SAMEA2043043) | human gut metagenome | biome: human gut; feature: human-associated habitat; material: faeces...
ATACGGATTACGCTTATGTATTATGTGGACTTCTACAGTCTGTTTAATCACCCGGGAAAGACTGGGAAACGCTCTTAAGCGTAGATCGGAAAGAAGATTATCAGCTGTCTATCTTTTGAAGGGGCTTAGAATGACAAAACAAGACTCGACCATTGAATATAACAATGGTCGAGCGGGATTTTTTATATGTAATCGATTTTATCGGACAGCAATAGAAAAAAATAGAATCCATTCTGAAAGAGTAACCTTTTAAATGGATTCTAAATGTCTGATTTTATTCCTATTATTCTATCTCTTCTAATTTTAATCCTAATTGTTGAACTGATTCCTTCACTATTTTATAAATCTGAGCTGATTCGTCAAGTGGTTTAGCAAGAGTGGAACTAGCCTTAAAAGAAACTTCAATCTCTAGATTGTTTTGATTTAGTGGCACAATGAAACTAGAGAATAATTGAGTCCATTGGTCTACTGGAATCTTACCGGAAATTTTGATAGATTTAAAATGACGTACTGGTTGTGATGAAACATCATCCGGTTTATGCGGAGAATTATCTGGTGGTGTATGGGAATTGTTTTCTGATTTTGTCTTGTTATCTTCAGATTCCGTTTCTACCTTATCTTGAGGCATGACGTTCTTATCTATCAGCCAATATTGACGTTCAGTGACATCAAGGCCAAAGATGTTTTCACGATGATAGATACGTGAATAATTTCCTTCTTCTCCGAAAGCCACATTGAATTCACCGTTGTAGCAATATTTTTGGATGGTGCTGGTTACAGCATCTGCTCCTGTAATCATAGGTTTGTCATCATATTGCAGAAAGGCTTCATACAGTGTCGTTACATTAATAGGATTTTCGAGAGTAGGATACAAGCGGTTTGCTTTCAATGTTCCAATGCCAATCGAGCGTATCAACCATTCTTCTTCAATGATAGCTTCCATTAATTTGTCCGTAATTTGCGTCTGCATATCGCGGGCAAAGTCATGTAATTCCAAGGCTTCTAAACCATCGGTTGCAGAGTAACGCATAGCTATGTTATACACAGAAATCAACTGGGTATTAGCTTGTTCGTTTGCATCATTCTTCTTGTCAATAATATCCTTTTTTTGGTCTGTGTCCAATTGTCCGCTATATTCATGTTGTACTCTTTCACATGCTAAGTACTCTGTCAGTTTAGATTGTAATAACCCAAGCTGGCTTTCAGAGCAAGTCAGATAGAATATTGTATTCCGGAAAACGCGCTGTGTGCTTCCTTTTTTAGTAGCAATCTGTTCTACATAATTTTCAACTTTCTTGTTAATTGAGTTGATTTGGGTAGCATAGTCCGGACTTAATATGACTAAGGTCAATGTTTTCTGCTCGGGAACATCACCTGATGGGTTGATTAATATGCGCAGTTGTCCGTTGCTGTTTATTTGATTATTTAGACGTTTTAGTATTTCAGCTTTGACATCGGCTGCTGATATTTCTGATTTGGCACTATTAATTAGAATATTAATGTTAGGCTTTGCTTGAAACCAATAAGTTTTGGCTCCAACATTGGTTGAATAAAGGTAATAAGCAACCTGCTCCAATTTGTTCAGGGCATTGTTGATTTCGCTATGCTGGAATGCAGATGGGCGAAGCATACAAAGTTTTAATTGTTCTATGTTTAATCCTTTGTTCTGCGATCCACCTATACTACTCATTAACAGTGTAGTGGCTATTCCTTGTGCCAAACTGTATTTACAGCTATTGCTTTGTGGGTCTTCGTTATCTATTTTATAAGCATTGCTTGAGGTGCCTATAATATCGGCATGCATCACCGTTTCCCATTGGCTGCCTATTAGGCTGGTGATAGTTCCTGTTAAAGTTGGTAAATTGGCAAGGTTGACATCTGAAGTGTGTATCAGAGCTTGTGACCCGCTTAAAGAACCGCGGCGACTCCATAAATCCTTGACAATGGAGGCTAACAAACGTAATACGCCTCGTGTGCGTTGAAAATGAGGGTCATTTCCCCATTTTAATCGGAACATATCTATTAGTTCGGGGTGGAATGGGTAAGCTTTACGCATTTTATTGATATACTCTATGCGGTCTGCTTCAGCTGGTAAGTCGGAACGTCGGTTGTGGTAGGTATTTTTGTACCGTGTCAGAACTTGTTCTATTGTATCTGGATTGCCGACATTTTCAAATAACCTACGGCGAACCACTTCGAATATTTCTTCATCATCTACTGGTTTGATACCAGTACCCACACGTACAATACGGTTCTCCAAAGAAGAGAGTATCTGTTGGCCAATTTCTGATGAAGCTACTTCTGTTGCACTGGCAGGAAGAGTGGCTATCAATACACATTGAGGCACTGCAGCGACTGATTCGGTCAGTGTTTGCAGAAAACTTACTGTTTGTGTATAAAGGGTGCCTTTACCTACCATTATTCCATTGGCTTTATTACAGTAATCAGCCAACTCATCAATCAGGATTAGAGAAGGTGTGTTTTGAGCCAGAATAGGCTTGAATATAGAAGAAGAAGGTGCTGTCCGACTTTCATCGTTGGCACGTACCTTATTGTAGCCTTCTGCTCCTCCTAATTGATAGGCTAATTCGCCCCATAGGGTATGAATGGTTATACCTTCTTCGGTAGTACGTCCTTGTGCGACATCGGTTGTGTTGTTGGTAAAGACGGCAACCTTTGCGTCATTGTATTCAGGGCGTATGTTTTCATTTAATAGATGGGCTGTATAAGCAGAATTTAATAATGAACGTCCAGCTTTGGTTATATGATATAATGAGATCAAGGTGTGGGTTTTACCACCACCAAATCCTGTTTGCAATGAGATGACTCGGTTCTCACTTTCTTCACCATTCAATGCACGAACCACCCGGTTGGCAATGTCCCGAAGTCCGGCAGTGATATAGGTTTTCTCGAAGAACATCGTCGGATTGTTATAAACTTCCTGTCCGATACCCAAGGCTACTTCTCCCAGATTGGCCGCAAAAACTGATTCATCTAGTACGCCGTTGCGAATGTCGTAATGAGGATATACGTTAGTGAACCATGCAGGAATAGGAGCATCTTCTCGCATGGTTACGACGGTTGTTTGCATTGGAGGAGCCATTGCTTGAACGGGCTGTGCCATTGGTTGTTCTTGATCCTTAATTTTGTCTATTTCACTGACTAGTTCATCCGTTTTCATCAGTTTGGCTGCCTGTTTAATATAGAGATAAGCACCGTCTATTTCTTCGTTATCCAAAACTTGATAATGGTTACACTTGTTGCGGATATCTTTCAGTTCTTGCAGATAACTGATGAACTTATTTGCCTTATCCGGCGTTCCGAATTCTATACCCAGTTCTTGCTTAAAACCGAGTGCAAAATCCGTTAAGTTATTGTAATCAATCAGGCTGATGCATGATTGATTTTCACCTTGTGCTTTCAGAGCCTGATTCCAGGTGGCCCGTTTGGGAACTTTCAATCTGGAAAAATATAATCCTTCCCATGGCTCATTCGGAAAATGTTGTTGCAGGAAACCTATTACAAATGGACGCATGGCATCTAGAAAGATGCCGAGGGCTTTATGTATCTTATCGTTCATATCTATAATTCTATTGGTATTGACAGGTTAATTAAATAATGTGCCTTGGGTGTAGGTCATGATTTCTCCGCAATGCTGTATCAGGTCGGCCGAATTAGAAATTAGCTCCTGTACTTGTGTTAAGTCATCTCCTTCCGGCAACAGTTCTTTCAAGGATGCCAACACACGCCAGAAAGGATTGTTGGCTTCTTTTCCTACTATATGTATGTGATGAAGGATTTTTCCACGGTCGCCATCCCGCCAATTGGCCATGGCCCGGTGTACTTGGTCTATCAGCGGGTCACTGGCACTTATACCTAATTTTTCATTTACCGTTCGTTCGGCGTAGGTAGCCAGATGTTGTTTGTTACCGGTACGGATAAGTAGATTGTGAGCGAAAATGTCACTAATGTTGACGCTCATTCCCACGCGGGCAAATTTGGCTGCATCGTCAAAGTCTGTATCTCCCATGCCGTTCATCTGTAACCAGCCGATATAGAAACGGGTATATTCATCTCCGTCAAAACCGCTTAGTAAGGCGTTAAATGCCGCAGTCCGGGCTAATTCTAAAAGCTCACCTACGGTTACTTCGCTACCATCTGCTTTTTCTACTGTTTCGTATTTCCCAAATTCACTGACAGCTTGTCCAAAGCAGGCTGTCAAGAGGTCTGCTCCCCGAAACCCCAATTCGTAGAGGGCATTGACTTCTTCTGTGACTTTGGTTTCAATGGCTCGTTTCACTCGTTTGAAACTTTCGAATCCGTTACGTTCAGACGGGCGACATGAAACGGTTACAGACGATTCGAGGGCTGCACTCCCTATTCCTCTACTTCTATTTACTAATTCTGTATCCATGGGCCAACTGCCGGTAATGTTCATTCTTGCTCCTAATATTGAATTGCAAAGTGTTGTCCAAGCTTCGGTGCTTTGATGGGCAAACATAATGCTGACAATCTCAGAAGTTTGGTATTCGATGGCATCAAAAATAGCCGTCAGTTTGTTTTCGAAATGTTTTTTGGCTTCTGCCTCACTATTGTGGTGATGGTGTTTCAATGCCGTACACTCTTCTGCCTTTGGGGTTTGGGGAGTAGCAAAGTTGATGGGGTAGACGTCTCCCAATGTGCGCTTCATCCAAACATAGAATAAATCGGAGCAGTCTGCATATCCAATTGCATCATAATAAGGGGGGTCTGTTACGACAGCAGTCAGTGTCTTGGCAGCGAATTGTCCTTTTTCTCCACTGGAAGCATTTGCTAACAATGCAGCAAAAGGAGAATTGCTTTCCGACTCAATGTAACGGATTATCCACTCCAGTTGGTTGAGGGCACTACCCGAACTGTTGCAGAAAGGGTTGGATTCCGGGTAATCGAAAACCATGGCAATGGCCTGGCGGCTGAAGGGATGTTCTAGTTTTTCTCCGCTTATATGCCATCTGCCTAATGAGGTATTTGCCACGGCTATACGGTCAAACCAGATGGCAAGGAAAGTGAGCAGAGCTTGATGATATTCGGATGTGTTTATTTCGGATTTTAATTTGGATAAATTTTTTATGAATGTAGATAGCATATACAATTGACGGGAGGAATATATATCTCCCCATTTTGAGAATCCCCAAGTACATGATGGAAAAGCTTGCGAATAATGTATAGGCATTATTTCTGATGGATATTCGACCTTATTGTTTTCTGTAAAATCATAAACAATATTATTGGCAAGTTTGTATTCTTTACCTGTTTTTGATTCAAAAATGCGTACTAATAGCTTTTCAGATGTAGATTTGTTTATGAATTGTTGTTTAACCTGATCTACTGGTGTGATATTTCCGCAGCAGGGGCAAGTCATATTTCCTCGGTTATTCCATCCGGGTAAGGCTTTCTCGTCATAACTTCCTTCTTTTATTTCGAACTGAATATCAGTACCATGGATGATAGGATTCAGGTATACCTTTTTCGATTTGGTATTTGCCAAATAAAACTGCTTTAGCAGAGGTACTTCTGCTTTGCAAGAAGGATTAGAACACGTAGCTGTCCGTGTCCAATAATAAGCTATGGGCTTGTTCCCTTTTTCGTCCGCAGGATAAAGATGCCCCACTTCGGCCTCAGTCATGGCTAGTAACTTTTTGGCATAATATTCTACATCGAAAGACAATCTATTGGGTATTTCTACATTGCCCGTAGGCATTCCTCCAAAATTTTCGGTATACAACTTTACTCCTTCTTTACCATATAAAGTCATAAATTCCTCGTGAGTGTAGGTGATAGGTTTTCCGTATTTTTGAGGAAACTCTACCGAACCTTTTTCAATGATATGCGCTACGGGGTTGATGTCGTTACCGAAAGAACGACACCCCAAACGGGCTGCTTCCAAGGGTATGGCGCCACCACCGGCAAAAGGATCGAATACGCTGGGCATCCGGTTCTGGAATTTCTCGATAGCCTTTTGTAAGGCGGCTTCTTTGGCTGTTACCTCTGGAGAAGTGAGATGTCGGTTTGTCGTGTGATACAATGCAGTCTCAGCGTTCGTGATGGCTTTAGAAGCTTCATCAAATTCTACAGCCAAGTCTGTGTATGTGGCTTCAGAACGTAGTTCGGAATTGTAGGCTACCCATATCAGCAAACGAGCCAGACGAAGCACTGTAGGGTCGTTTTTACTTTCCCATTTTATCAGGCATCCTTCTTGCACTTGGTCCTTGGAAGGAGTCGTTTTTCCGGCCAGCATATTTTTTTGGCAGGCAGGTGAAAACTTCCCGATAAACATCAACAGTCGGTTGCGAAGGTTGTCAGGCATCGGGTCATAGATAGATGTATAGGGAATATCTGGATAAGGGGCATAAAGCGGATTATTGGCCAGCAGGTCTTGCACAGCATCACAGAATGCTTGCGGACACTCCGGATCCAGCGGATCGGGTACCAGACTTGCAAATATTACCGCCCGGCATACAGGCAATGGCCGACGGGCCCACCACAGATGCAAGGTGGAAATATGTCCATGACGGATAGATTTGTCGCGTACACTTTCTGCCGAGATTTCCTTAATCGGCATTGCTACTTCTATGAGCTTCTTTGCTTTTGTCATAATTAATCTTCTATATCCGGAAGTTTACCAATCATTGTTTCAAGTTCTTTTTTGTAGGCTTCATCAAAAGATTTGTTCTTCAGGAGGTTGTCAATGTCTGTTTTGTCAATGTCCTTTAAGTTGTTATAAAATGCGATGAAGCTGGTAACCATTGCATCAAAGTACGTTTTTACGATTTCGGTTACCTTATTCGGAAAATTCATTCCTCTCAGTTTTTGTTCATTGTCTGATTGGAAGACTTCTGTCATATTTTTCTGTAAAGCATCGAAATCCGTTTTCCGAGAAGCATACATATATCCGGCCAAGTAATAGGTACTTTTTTTGAAGATAGGGAGTTTCCCCAGATACTTTGCATTATCTTGTTGGATTTGCTCTCTTATGGCATCGAGTATACCATTGGCAATGATAAATTTAAAACATAATTCATCCAGTTGTTTTTCATTCCCTTCTTCCAGCAAGTTGCCATTGAATATCTTATCATATTCGGTCTTTTGGAATACACGTGATTTGCCTAAACCGGAGCGTAATGAACGTGCCATGAAAAGGTAAACTGCTCTGTAAGCTAATGCTACATTGACCATGCTTATAATCATTTGATTCCCCTGTATATTCTTGCCTTCTCCTTTTCGGTCATAAATGATGTTGAACTTTTTGAGGACTTCAGCAATGCGTATTTGTATAGGGTCATTAGCCATCAAAGAATAACTTTTTACAGAATTCTGATTATTTGTTGCTTTGATGATATTCATTTTGAAGTCGGTCTGTGACGGATTAATTTCATAAATTCGCACCATAACATTGGCCGGCCTGAAATTGTCCCGCGTGTTTTCACCGTATTTTGCACTATATAACGCATTGACTGTCTGGCATCCATTGATAATCTGCATGTTCTCCAACGTAAAAGTTTGCACATGTTTTGCTGCATTTGTGTTGCCAATGGTCAAGGCATCACAAATGATACTAATCCCGTTGTTCATATAAGGAAACCAAAGACTTTCACTGCTGGTAATGGTTGCAATGATATCCTTGTTAACATTTCCGCGGTCACCCAGGTATAATCTGATGTTTTCTGCATACAGTTGGTTGTGGTGATATTTATTCTGCAGCCGGATGAATTCATTGACATTGCACATCCCCACAATCACTTTCTTAGGTAATCCAAGACTTTCGCGTTTGGAGTTATCTTCAAGTCGGTAAGAATACATTCCTTCATTAACTAATTCTAGGGATTCACTTCCTACTTGGATTTTTCCTTCTCTGGCCAGTTCCAAAATTTCTTTCACTCCATATACCTGAATGGAAAATCCTAATAATTGCCGGTCTGCGTTGAAGCGGGCTAAGACATTATTTATTTCTTTTTCATTATTGCGATAGATACCTGTAGCATTGTTGATATAATGGCAATATACGATGATGCGACGATCTCTTCTTCCTTTCAGAAACTCATCACATTTTGTTTTTATTTCAGCTACTACTTCATTGTCCGAAGGTTTTTCCAGAAACTCCGGGTGTACAAAATTATTGTTCACAAAAGTCGCAAAATTGAGTAACTCCACGGGAGACGCGCTTTTGGAATCGTTTGCGTATAGCTTGTATTGGAAAATATGAAGCTGTTTTACTTTTGAACTTTCGGCTTCAATAAGAGCATACGCATCAATTTGCAATTCAGAACGTCCTGAAATACTTTTGTCGGTGATGACGAAATTTTCAAAGAAACCATCTTCTGAATAATCCATGACTAATGATGCAGACATGGCCATGTAAAGAATCTCATTCGTTGCATTCTTCACTTCGGTGGAACTTTTTCCAGCCTCAATCTCAAAATGCTCATTAGTTCTTTTAAAGAAATCAAGTTCTTGTTGTAAGTCTTCACTGATATACATGATAGTCTTTTTTTATTGTTCATATTTCTGTTGCCATTCTTTTAAAGGCAAGTAATATTGTACTCCTTTTGATACCTTTTCAAAGGTAAGACGAATGGCGGGGTTCTGTATTCTGTAAAGTTCAGGCGCGGTTTTGCAGTTTATAACTATATAGAGCCATGCTTTGTCACCTAATTGTGCCAAGCGGTTCCATTCGTTTTCCGACAGCATGACTCCATCGGTACCGGCACGTCCTTTCACTTCAATATACCGTTTCAGCTCGAATTTATCTATACTTTTTATATCATAGCCTAAATTTTGGTGGGAAACATCCTCCGGAGTTCTGTCCTGGCCTGTTTCATAATTCATTGCAACTTGCATTGCGATTTCTTCCACTTCCTCATCACGTGTCATGTGGAAATGTTGTTTGTATTCCATTTGTGTCAGTGGAACGACATAAGCACAGCCTATGATTTCAGGTTCTTTAGGTGATATCTCCATCATTTGTTCCATGTCGGCAATGCGTTCTTCACGTCTTTGCATCAGTTCAGCTTTACGTACCATCTTGTACGATAATTTTTCTTGTAGTTTTACATCGCCCATGAAGACTTTCATCTGCATATCATTGATGGCGATATCCAAGTCCATAATAATCTGGTTGAAAGCTGTTTGCAAATATTCTTTCCGTTTGGCTACATCTTCTTCTACTTTTACTTTGGTTTCCTCGAATAATGGAAGGGTAATATGTTCGAAAGCCCAGCTCATTACTTCCTGACTTTGAATAGTAGCAGGTGGAAGTATTTCCTTGGCAAATTGCGATGGAGCATGAAGGTCCAGGAATTTGGCAGGAGAAGTATTGTGATAAGTTCCATCAGCTGTCTGAAAAATGAAACTCAACTGCTCGTTGGCAATGCTATCATCTCCTTTACTAGGACGATTATCAGTAATTTGGTTCTTTACGAAAAATGCAAAGTATTCTTCCGTATCTTCCGGTGAAACCAATATGGTTCCTTTCAGCATTTCTTCTTTGAAGTCTTTACGCACACAATCTGTCAGAGCATCGAACAATGCATTACCAGGATTTATGTAATGTACTTTTCCTAAAATAGCGGCTGTATTCTGGTAATCAAGAAATATTTGTTTGTCGAAACAAAATAAGAGTTGATTCAGATTATCGGCAAGTATATTATAGTTTTCTTTTAACTGCTTGCTGAGAATCTCAGGGATGGTTGTAATTTTATAAATTCCTTTCTGTACATTTTCGTAACGTCCTCCTAAATATTTGAATGTCCGTTCAAAGAATAATTGAATGTAGATAGGCTGCAGACGCTTTTCATCAGAGTCTTCTTTTAAAAGTCTGGCATCCTTATAATCTACCGGACTATGGGCAATAGCTTTTTGTTGTGCTTCAATCTGACATTTGAACTCTTTCTCAATCTCTTGGTTGTTTTGAGCCAGGAAGCGATCTAAGTCTGATTCTTTTCCGTCAAACACAGAGGCAATGATTGCTTCCAGACTGACATCTTTCAGCACATCTTGAATGACATCGTAAACACGGTCATCCCCCATGCTTTCCCGAATGATATCCAGTTTATTGAGTAGTTTGGCTAATACTTGTCCTTCGCGGGTATTGTCCGCTACCAAGTTGAAGACAAGCACGTCTTCTTTTTGACCGTAACGATGAATACGTCCCATTCGTTGCTCTAACCTGTTCGGATTCCAGGGGATATCCCAGTTGATGAGTAGTCTGCAGAACTGCAGATTAATACCTTCACCTGCAGCATCGGTCGCAATCAAAATTTGAGTTTCTGGAGACATAAATTCCCATTGGGCAGCCCGGCGTTCGTCCACCGACAGGCCACCGTGAATGACAGACACTTTATATCCATTATTGGTTAGCCGTTCTTGTAGATAGGTAAGAGTATCTTTATGTTCAGTAAAAATCACCAGTTTCTGTCCATTAATCACTCCTTGGCTTTTAAGTAATTCTTTGAGTTGAATGTACTTCTTTTCTTCTTGATTCTGATTATAAAGGTGGTTGGCAATGTCGTATAGGCGTTTAACTTCTTGTGCTTCATTGGCTATTTCTGCCAGACTTTTGGAGGTTGTGAATAACTTAAATTTTTTTGGATCGGAAAGGATGTTATCGAGTGCATCTTTTTCGTCATCTTCCAAATCATCATATTGGTCTATATTGTCTACATCAATCAGTTCTAGTTTCTGACGCTGTTTCCATATGTTAGGATTCTTATTTACTTCATCAACAATACCTTGTAAGGCATTCCAACGTTTGTACAGCGTGTTTTTAATGGCATAAATGGAGCTGACCAAACGGCGTTGCATGACGGCTAATGCTAAACTGACATGAATATTTTTTTCTTCAGTAGCTTCTTCTTTTCGTCTAGTCAGATAGTTAGTCACTTGGTCGTAAAGGTATTTCTCTTCAGGTGTAAGTTGGTAGGAAATGGTCTTTGTAAAACGGTTTTTGTATAATGGATGGCCATCCCAATCTTTCATGTCTTCTTTTAAACGTCGGATGAAGAATTTATTCAACCCTTCTTTACTTAATTCTTTGACTCTGTCGGAAGCTACATCATCTGTAGCAAAAATATCTTCATCCAATAATTGCAGTAACTTTTTAAACGTATCTGTTCTTCCACGATGAGGAGTCGCTGTTAATAAAAGTAAGTGTTCGCATTGTTGCGATAAGACATAAGCTGCCTCATAACGTTTGGATTTGTATGTTTTTTGTCCGTATTCGTATGCTGATAATTTATGGGCCTCATCAAAAATGACCATATCCCAACTTGTATTGCTGACCACAGACAAGATATCTTCCCGACTTATAAAGTCAATCGATGTGACGACTTTATTGGCTGTACGGAAAATGTTAGGATCTGCTGTAAACAGACTGCGGTTGACTAAAGTGAAAGGTATATTGAATTTGACTCCCATTTCATCTTCTTGCCATTGTTTTGTCAAACCACCTGGGGTTACAATCAGAATGCGTTCAATGATACCACGCATAATCAGCTCTTTCAGTAAAAGCCCTGTCATGACGGTTTTCCCGGCACCTGTATCATCAGCCAAAAGAAAACGAATTTTGGGCTGAGGTAATAAGTATTTGTAAACCGCTTCAACTTGATGAGGAAGAGGGTCGACCACACTGCAGTTAATGGCAAATAATGGGTCAAACTGATAAGCTGAATGGATGCGTTCTGCTTCTGCAAACATGACAAACTTCTCTGGAGCTCCTTTAAAATTAAATTCGCCTTCTGCTGTCAATACTTCCAAAGACTCAAATTGAGCTTTACTAATTACTTTGGTACTAGTTTTGTGAGTATTTACTCCTGTGTATTTAATGGAATACATATTCCCGAGAGGCTGTAACTTGATGATGGTGACAGGTTCCGTTGGGATTAAGTTCTTGATTATCTGATTGACTTCTATCATTGATTACTTCTTTATTTCTTGATTATTGACTAATAAATTTTTCGTTTCAACATCCAATAAAGAAGCAATTTCATATAGCCATTCTATCCTTGGTTGTCGACGGTTGCATACATACGCATTAGTTTGGCTAAAACTTTCATCTATTTTCTCATCTTGCCAGATTTGCGTGATTCCCTTTTCTTCAAGTATTTGTTTGATACGATTCATAAAATAAAGAGGGATATTTATGTATAATTGCAAATATATGAAATATTATGTGATATAAAAAATGGAATTGCGCATCTTTATCATTGCAGTTTTAACTTGATAATTTAGGGAAGGTTTGCTATGTATAGCCACACAAAAAAACGTAGGAGGCCTCCGCATTTGCGGAAACCTCCTACGGGGTTACTTATATCTTATCAGCTGGCAGCGCGCAGCTGGTTGAACAAATCCTTCTGCTTTTCGGTCAGGGAGGTCGGGATATTGATGTGGTACGATACAATCATATCGCCGAACTGGCCGGTCTGTTTGTACACCGGGAATCCTTTTCCTCTCAAACGGACCTTCGTGTCGTTCTGTGTACCCGGTTTTACTTTCAATTTGACCATTCCGTCCATGGTCTTCACCTGTACTTCTCCACCCAGTACGGCAGTGTACAAGTCGATATTGACGTGGGTGTAGAGGTCATCTCCCTTACGTTCGAAGGTATCATCCTTATCGATGACAAAGGTGATGTACAAGTCTCCGTTTTCTCCTCCGTTCATGGCTTTCTGGCCGTAGCCTTTCAGACGGATGGTCTGTCCGTCGGCCACACCTGCCGGCACAGTGATACGGATATTTTCACCGTTGATGCTGAAAGTCTGTTTGTGGGTGACGTAGGCTTCATTGAGCGACAAGTGCATCTGTGCTTCTATATCCTGTCCCCTCGACATGGTGTGGTATCCTCCTCGTCCACCTCTTCCGTGGCCGAAAAGCTGTTCGAAGAAATCGGAGAAGCCGCTTGCCCCTGTTCCTCCAAATCCTTCCGTAAATTCACCGTCGTTCATGGAGTACCAGTAGCCGGAGCCACCGTGCTGTTGCTGTGCCCTGCTGTATGCCTCACGTTCCTGCTTAAACTCATCGGCATGTTTCCAGTGTTCGCCATATTCGTCGTATTTCTTACGCTTTTCCGGATCGCTCAATACTTCGTTGGCTTCATTCACTTGCTGGAACTTTCCTTCTGCCGACGGGTCATCCTTGTTCAGGTCAGGATGATATTTCTTGGCCAGCTTCCGGTATGCCTGTTTGATTTCATCCTGAGTGGCATTACGGTCTACTCCCAAAATCTTATAGTAATCAATAAATGCCATATATCAATCGTTTTAAGTTAGTTCCAAAATAAAAACTCTCGCCCACAATGGATGCAGACGAGAGTTTTCCGTTATTTGTGATGATTAATGTATTTCAATCACACGATTAATTTTTGCTTTTTCTTCCTGAGAATACTTTGGCAGCTCAATAGTCAATACACCATTTGCTACATTGGCAGTAATCTTTTCTTTATCGACATTGTCGGGCAAGTAAAGTGACTGTTGGAACTTGGTGTAAGAGAACTCACGTCGTAAGTATTTTTTGTTTTCTTTGTCTTCGTTTTCAACTTTCTTTTCCATGGAGATGACCAGTTCGTTTTCATCACCCAAGTGGATATTGAAATCCTCTTTAGTCATTCCCGGAACGGCTACTTCTACTTTGTAATCCTTGTCGCTTTCCACCACATTGATTGCAGGTGCGGTAGCGTTTGCTTTTTCCATCCAGTTGTTATCGAAGAAGTCATTAAAGATACTTGGTAACCAGTTCTGATTGTAATATTTTCTAGTCGGCATCATAGTTGTAATCTCCTATTTTTAGTTGTTAATCAATTTTGTTTCTGAACCCGAACCCTTTTGAAATTCAAGTTCACTTACTCTTTTGCAAACAGTGTACCACAAATCTTGAATGGAGGTTGTTGTAACTTCCATTTTTAATGTAGTACCTTTATTTTAAACCTTCTATGCCGATTTTTAAACCTTTGCAAACTATATTAGCTGTCTGATGGAATAGATTGTAACAAATTGTCACTTTAAATTTAAATTATAAAGACAAAAAGTCTTATTCTGTGACATATTGTCATTCATTCGCTCTTTGAGTGCCGTAATCTGACGGAATGTGAAGACAGCCGTTTTTCTAACATAGAAGCGGGAATGATGGATTTAAGAGTATCTATGACCGCATTGACCATTCTTTCGCGGATAAAGTCTTCTTTGATAAGAATGGATACGTGGCGTTGTGCCGGAGGATTTGCCTGAAGAGGCAGGACATGGGCTTTCTGTTTCTCGGTTAGCGACGCAATATGAAGTTCGGGGATGATGGTATATCCACCGTTCCGGTCCACGATTTTTATGAGGGTCTCGATGCTTCCGGCCTCATAGATGTGATTGCCGATGTCCTTGTTTTTGCAGAAATTCATTCCGCCGTTGGGTACACAATGACCTTCTTTCAGAATCCACATTTGTTCGGGAGGAAGGGTACCGTTGGCGATACAGCTTTTGGCCTGGTCGCATGCTTCAGAAAAGTAGGCCACGAACTTCTCGGTATAGACCGGAATCTCTAACAGGCCGTTCAAGTCCTCCGGCGGGGTGGTCAGGATAATGTCCAGGTTGCCATAGTGCAGCTCCTGTAGCAATGACTTGTTTTCTTTCTCATCAATGAACAGGCTTACGTGCGGGTAGGTTTTCCGGAAATGATGGATAAAGTCGGGCACGAGGTAGGGAGCAATGGTGGGCAGAATACCGATACGCAGGTTACCGTTCATGCTGTCCGTTTCGTCGGCTACCACTTCCTTTATGCACTGGGTTTCATTCAGCACAATCTGTGCCTGACGGATGATTTTTTCGCCGATGCGGGTAGGGGTGATATTCTTCCGGTCGCGGTTGAAAATCTTGACATCCAGTTCTTCTTCCAGCTTTTGAATCATCGCGCTGAGGGTAGGCTGTGTCACGCCGCATGCCTCGGCTGCAAGCACAAAGTGGCGGTACTTGTCCAGTGCCACGATATATTCCATCTGCTGTAATGTCATGGTTCAATAGATTTTATCAATACAAAGATAAATAAAATCTGTTGTGCCCCTGCGCATTTCCATCTACATTTGCATCAGAAACAAACAAAAAAGGTGTTGACAATGAAAAGGTTATTTCGTAATTGGGATGTTCTCCGGGTGATACGCCTCCTTTCGGGAGCAGTGTTTGCCGCTTATGGCATCTATGCTTCAGACTCCCTGATGATAGTATTGGGCGGGTTGTTGATGCTGATGGCTATGGTGAACTGGTCCTGCTGTGCGGCAGGAGGATGCGGCACCTCGTCCGGGAACAAAGCATTGTATAAGGATTTTGTGAAACCTTATCAGGCAACAAAAGAAAGTAAGTAAAAATTTAAAAACAGAAGAATATGAGTGCAGTACATTTAACCAAAGCAGATTTTTTGACAAGAGTAGCAAATTATGAAGCGAATCCGAACGAATGGAAATTCCTGGGTGAGCGTCCGGCCTTGATTGATTTTTATGCCACCTGGTGTGGTCCGTGCAAGATGCTGGCTCCGGTATTGGATGAGCTGGCCGATGAATATGCCGGACAGGTAGACATCTATAAGGTGAATGTAGACGAAGAGGAAGAACTGGCAGCCTTGTTTGGTATCCGCAGTGTGCCTTCCCTGTTGTTTGTGCCGATGAACGGCACTCCACAGATGGCACAGGGAGCCTTGCCTAAGAAGAACCTGAAGGAGGCTATTCAGAATGTGTTGTTGAAGAACGATTGAGGTGATATCTTCAGGCAACTATAAAAAAAGGAGGGCTTTAGAGCTCTCCTTTTTTTATCGCTTCCATGATGTTGGCCGGAGCACGTTCGGCCAGCAGTTCTTTTTTCATATAATCCATGTAGGGGGCTACGTGTTGGAAGAACTGATGGTATCCCTTGCACAGGTAGTTCAGTCCCGGCTCACCGTCGGCTGTGCGGGCGAAACGGTTTTTCGGGCATTCACCGTTGCAGGCAAAGAGGAACTCACATTCCTTGCACTGGCGGGGAAGGGAGTCTTGTTTCATTTGTCCGAACTTCATCTGGCGTTCGCTGTACATCATTTCCACCAGTGTCTTTTCATGAATGTTGCCCAGCTTGTATTCCGGAAATACAAAGTGGTCGCACGAATATACGTCGCCGTTGAATTCCATGACGCCGGCATGTCCGCAAGTCTTGGCCATGGTGCAGACGCCCGGCTGCGCACCTACCCAGTTGGCCAGGGTAGAGTCGAACAACTGGATGAAGAAATTTCCTACATCCTGGCGTACCCATTCGTCAAACAAGGTGCAGAGGAAGTTTCCCCATTGTTCCGGTGATACGGAGAAATCGGCTAATTTCTCGTCTTTCTGTAGCGGACTGGCCAGGTGACGGCCGTCGGCATGGGGGCTGATACGCTCTACAATCGGGGTAAACTGGATGTAGTGGCAGTCAATTTCCTTGAAGAAATGATAGAAGTCCAGCGGATAGTCTGCGTTGAAGTCATTCACTACGGCCAGGGCATTCCATTCTACCCCGTGTTTTTTCAGCAAGTGGATGCCTTGCATTACCTTGGTGAACGACGGACGTCCCTGACGGTTCTTGCGGTATTCATCGTGGAACTCCTGTGGCCCGTCGATGGACACGCCTACCAGCCAGGTGTTCTTTTTGAAGAATTCGCACCACTCATCCGTCAGCAAGGTACCGTTGGTCTGGATACAGTTGTCGATGGTACGTCCCCCGGCATATTTCTGTTGTAGTTCCATTACTCGCTTGTAGAAGCTGAGCGGACGCATCAGTGTTTCTCCGCCGTGCCAGGTAAAGAGTACCTGCGGCATGGTTTGCGAGCCGATGTATTCGCGGATAAATTTCTCTAACAGCTCGTCGCTCATCACGTGCTTGGAGATGTCTTTGTATAAATTTGCCTTTTCCAGGTAGTAGCAATAGTCGCAAGCTAAGTTGCAGACTGCCCCTACGGGTTTTGTCATTACGTATAGCGGACGGGCAAAAGGTGCAATGGTTTGACTCATGGTATTGGGTTTAATAAGTTTCAAGTTATTTCTTTTCGTCGGACAGATGCGCCAATAGTCCTTCACACGCATCCTCCAGTATGTCGAGCACATTTTCGAAGCCTTGAGCGCCACCATAATAGGGGTCAGGCACATAGTCGATTACCTTGGTACGGCAGAAATCAGTCATGCGGTGAATCTTCTGTTCGCTTTCCACGTCGGGCGCTTTGTCGCGCAGGGCATCGATATTGCGGTCGTCCATACCTAAAATCCAGTCGAAGTGATAGAAATCTTCCGTGCGTACCGGACGCGAGCGGTGGGTCAGCTGGTAGCCTCTGCGGCTGGCGTGAGCCCGCATACGTTCATCGGGCAGTTCTCCTTCATGGAAACCGCTGATGCCTGCGGAATCAATTTCAAACTCTTTTTCTCTTCCTGCCCGGCGCACCAGCGTACGCATGATTTCTTCGGCAGAAGAGGAGCGGCAGATGTTGCCGAGGCAGACGAATAATATTCTTTGTTTCATCATTTATCAAGGTGTAAATACTGTTTAAAACGTGCTACATCCGTATTCAGGATGAGGCTTTCGGGAAACTCGGTTTCCTTGACCAGCTCCAGGGCATGGTCGTAAGTCGCAATGTCGAATGAGATGTGTGCATCACTTCCCAGGATGACGGGCACCTCATATTGCTTGCAGAGACGGAGTATCTCTAAGTTGTTGGGCCGTGCCTCCACTTTGTTGCGGCAAGGCTTCAAGGAGCTGTTGTTGATTTCCAACAGGGTGTGATGGGCTTTTGCAGCCTGCACAATCGGTTCAAAAAGCAGTTTGGCCGTACCGTCACCCGGGTGGCTGATGATGTGCGTGTAAGGGTTTTCGATGGCTTTTATCATCCCTTGTGTATTTTCTTCGGGAGTTCCCGGCGTGTAGCACAGGGAATGAATACCTGCGATTCGCAAATCCAGCAAGCTCATGTGAAATTCATCCAGATCAAGTGTGCCTTGTGTATCAAGGATATTGATTTCCGCCCCAAGCAGGAGCTCGATACCGTACATCTGCCGCGGTACCACGTGCAGGTTGCGGAAGTAAATCAGGTGACAGCTTCCGGGAATTCCCGGTGTATGTTCCGTGATGCCGAGCAACTTCAGGCCTCTGTCGGCAGCTGCCCGTGCCATTTCCTGCAGACTACTGAAAGCATGTCCGCTGGCAATGGTGTGCGTATGTACATCTAATTCTATCTTCATGTGTATAGGGTTTAGGTAGGGCCTACATCATAATATACCATCAGTGAGCGGAAGCGCTCATCTTCTATGAGGGTGCGTTGTACCTGCGTCAGGTAGCGGCGTACCTTGCTCATGGAAGCTTCCTGCTCTATCTTGATGACAATCTTCCGGATGAAAAGCGATTGTATCCGTGCCACGGGTGGTTTGTCCGGACCTAATATCCGTTCGCCCATGCCTTGTCGCAGGTGAGCGGCCATCAGGTCGGCTGCCTGATTCAGGATGTCCTCCTTACGGTGCTTCAAATATACATAAATCAGCCGGTAGAAGGGAGGGTATTTGAACAGGCTACGTTCTTCCATCTGCTCCTGATACAAACGGGCATAATCGTTGGCCATAATCTGATGAATGAGCGGATTCTCCGGCGACTTCGTCTGAAGCACCACCAGTCCCTGCTTGTTCTTTCGTCCGGCTCTTCCGGCCACTTGTGCCATGAGCTGGAACGCCCGTTCGTACGAGCGGAAATCAGGATAATTCATCATCGAGTCGGCATTCAGGATACCTACCACGCTTACCCGGTCGAAGTCCAGTCCTTTGGAAATCATCTGCGTGCCAATCAGAATATCCGTCTTCCCCTCTTCAAAGTCGTTGATGATACGCTCATAGGCCGTGCGGGTACGGGTGGTATCCAAGTCCATTCGGGCCACTTTGGCTTCCGGAAAAATCTGCTTGATGTCGTCTTCAATCTTTTCCGTGCCGAATCCGCGGTTCATAAGTTCCACTCCTCCACAAGCCGGACAAGCTGTAGGCACGGCATAGGTATAGCCGCAATAGTGACACGTCAGCTGATGAAGCCCTTTGTGATAGGTCAGACTCACATCGCAGTTCTTGCAGCGCGGTACCCATCCGCAGGTGCGGCATTCAATCATCGGAGCAAAACCCCGTCGGTTCTGGAACAAGATGACCTGTTCCTTCTGCTCCAGTGCTTCCCGTATTTTCTGTAGTAAAAGTGGAGAGAACTGTGCCGTCATCCGTTTCTTACGGGCCAGTTCCTTGATGTCCACTAACTCAATGTGTGGCAACTGAATCTGCTGATGGCGTTCGGTCAGTTCCACCAGACCATATTTCCCGTTTCGGGCATGGTAATAACTCTCCAGGCTGGGAGTGGCTGTACCTAACAGGGTTTTGGCCCCATACATGGAAGCCAGCATGATAGCGGCATTCCGTGCATGATAGCGTGGAGCAGGGTCCTGCTGCTTGTAGCTCGTTTCATGTTCCTCGTCCACGATGACCAGTCCCAGTCGCCGGAACGGAAGGAATACCGAGGAACGGACTCCCAATATCACGTCGTAACCTTGTTCAGTCAGTTGTTTTTGCCAGATTTCCACCCGTTCCGCATCCGGAAACTTGGAGTGATATACTCCTAAGCGTTTGCCGAATACCCTTCGTAACCGTTCGGTAATCTGGGTCGTTAGGGCAATTTCCGGAAGAAGATAGAGCACCTGCTTGCCAGCTTTCAGCACTTCTTCTATCAGATGGATATAGATTTCCGTCTTTCCGCTGGCCGTCACGCCGTGGAGCAGGCATACGTTCTTGGTCTGGAAGGAAGTCAGGATTTCATAAAACGCCCGTTGCTGTGCGGGGCTCAGGGTGTGTAGCGGAACTGTTTCCGCATGGTCTCCCGTAAGTCGGCCAATCTCATGCAGGTACGTCTCCAGTATTTGTTTGTCTACTAAGTTCTTGAAGACGGATTGCGCCTGTCCGGAGGCATCGAGCAGCTCCTTCTTGCTGACTTCCCGGATATTTTTCCCTTCGGCATTCCATCCCGACAATTCAAGGTATTTCATCAGGATGGCTTGTTGCTTGGGGGCCCGTGCCAGTAAATCAAACTGAATGTGCAGGTGATGTTCGTTCTGCAACGCTTCTGTCAGTCGGACCCGTACTTCCGTACGCGGTTTATAGCTTCGTTTGATTTCTTCCTTGATGCAGATAGCCTCTTTCTCCAGCAGCGATTTGATGACCGGCAACAAATTCTTCATGCCGCTGGCCTTCTCCAGTTGGGTGACACATTGCTCCGGGTCCGCACTGAGCAAGTCCAGAATACGCTGCTCCCGAGGAGGGAGCGGTTCCGAGGCTACAAAGTCCGGATTGTATTCCACCAGTGTTTCGCTTTCCAGTTTCATACCCGAAGGAAGGGCTGCCTTGTACACGTCTCCCAACGTGCAGAGGTAATAGTCGGCCAGCCATTTCCAGAAAGAAAACTGCTGTCCTAACAAAACCGGACGTGAATCGAGCACTTCCGAGATGTCTTTGGTTTCATACGCCTCCGGAGCCGTTTCGTGTACCTTGGTGACAATGCCCGTATAAAATTTTTTAGGACCGAAAGGCACAATGATCCGGCAGCCAGGCTGTATGCTTGCTTCCATACCTTCCGGAAGCGAATACGTGTACTGGCTGGCAATAGGCAGGGGTATTATGACATCCACGAATTTTTTCATATTGCAAAGTTACAAAAAGCCCCTCACATAGCTGGTTCCCTCCTGAAACTTTTATAGATTTGTACCTGCTGTTTTTAATCTTTAATTCAAAATGAAAATTTACAATATTGGAATCATCGGATGTGGTAGCATTGCGGCAAAAATGGCAGCCACGCTTGGAGGAATGAAAGGGGTGAAACGCTATGCCGTGGCTTCGCGCACGGTAGAAAAGGCAAAGGCTTTTGCCGAGAAATGGCAGTTTGCGAAGGCTTACGGAAGTTATGAAGAACTGGCTTCCGATGCGGAAGTGGATTTGATTTATATTGCCCCTCCTCATGCCATGCACTATGACAATGCCCGTTTGTGTATTGAGAAGGGCAAGCCGGTGCTGTGTGAGAAGGCCTTTACGGCCAATGCCCGTCAGGCAGCCGACCTGCTGAAACTGGCTGAAGAGAAGAAAGTATTTCTGACTGAAGCTATCTGGACCCGTTACATGCCGCTTTCGTTGAAGATTCGTGAGTTATTAGAAGAAGGAGTGATAGGCACGCCCCATATTTTATCGGCTAATTTAGGATATGTAATTGATCGGAAGGAACGTATCTTGCGTCCGGAACTGGCGGGAGGCGCTTTGCTCGATTTGGGCGTGTACCTGCTCAACTTTGCTGCCATGTATTTCGGAAAGGAAGTAGCTTCCGTGCATTCCGTTTGTCAGAAAACAGATACGGGAGTGGATGCACAGGAAAATATTACATTGTTGTTTAAGGATGGCAAGATGGCTGCCTTACAGGCAAGCATTCATGCCGCTACCGACCGTATGGGAATCATTTCAGGTGATAAAGGCCATTTGATAGTGGAAAACATCAATAATCCGCAATCGGTCAAAGTGCTGGATACGAATTATCAGACTGTAGCCGTGTACGATGCCCCGCAACAGATTACAGGCTATGAGTATCAGGTGTACGCTTCACTGGAAGCAATTGAAAAAGGCTGGCTGGAATCGCCTTACATGCCGCATGCCGAGTCACTTCGTATCATGCAGCAGATGGATGCCCTTCGCCGGGAATGGGGAGTGGTGTATCCTTGTGATAACGAATAAACGGTCTGTATGATAAAAAGGAAACCTCCTTTCAAGTGAATATCCAATATCACCTGAGAGGAGGTTTTTTTAATATGTTTTTCTATGTGTGTCTTTAGAATAGATAAGCAACAGAAACCTGCCATGTGTTCTGTTTGAAACCGATAGTAGTTAAATCATCCGGGTCGCCACTATGTATTTTTCCATTGTCTTTTAATGCAAAGTTATAGTTGGCTCCTACCTGCAAATGGCCAAGAAGTTTCAAGCCGGCACCGACATTGAAGCTGGTCGTGTTTTTCTTGAATTCACATACATTGTTAAACCAGCGGTCGCCTACATTAAATCCGAACTGAGGACCTACAGCTACGTATGCGCCAATCAGACTGCTGAATCCGACAGTCCATCTCAGATTGATAGGAATTTCTATACTTTTCTTGGTTGACGTTCCTTCTTCAGAATCTACGCCAAATTGGTTATACATTGCAGAGGCGTCGATACCTAATCCTAAAAGTGGCAGGGTGAATTCTGCTGTCGGACCGATAAAGAAGCCGGTTCTGTTGTCTGACTTGAATGTTTCTTCAGAAAGATGTAGTTTGGAAACATTCAAACCACCTTTTACTCCAAATTTTATTTGGGCTTGCGCCGGAATGGCAAGTGCCAGACAGGCAATTACCATCAGTGTAGAGAATAATTTCTTCATATATTACTTCGTTTAGAGGTTTTTACAAAGTTAGATATTAATTGGAAATAAAAAAGAGGATGCTGAAGAAATGTGCATGTGAGAGTGAATTAATTACGAAACAACTTCGTGCTTTTGTCTTGTTGTTTGGCTATAACTGAATTTACTCTCTACTTTTTTAATAGGCTTGTTACTGAAAAAGCTCACATGTTTTTTTAACTTTTTCGGTTTGGAGTGGCGTATTGGTAGAAAAACAAAAAATCCTGACTCTTTTGAGAATCAGGATTTTAAGTGGTGCCACCAGGAATCGTAATCTAACGATAAGTGACTGAATATCTTTGATGTATATTTTAGCTAAAGAAGTAATCTCCCGCTATTGCTCCACCGGATTCTTGCAATATTTTGCAGTGTCTTGCGGAGTCGATTTCCTATTACTCTACAAAGGTAACTCTTTATTTTGAAATACAAGCAGATGCCTCATGTTTTTGCTCCACCTTGGTGTGGGATTCATCTTTCTCTATCAATTTATAACGATGACATTGGGCTTTCCAGTTTAATCAATAAACTATATACTAGGATATCGTTAAATGATTTCAAATATTACATTTCATGTTTTTTGTTGGTAATAAAAGATTTGAATGAAAAGATTTTTATAGATAACAACAAAAGAACACTTTGGCTTTATTAATGTAGAGAAGATATAAGAATAGAAACTAAAGATATATTTTAAGCATTTACTTGTATATCTTATACCTATTTAATAAATTTGCATATTATAGCAACTTATAAGCATATGAAGCGAATAAATCGTCTAAAGGTTGTGCTTGCTGAACAAGGTAAGACTGGAAAATGGTTGGCACAGACCTTAGGTAAAAATGAATCAACAGTTTCTCGTTGGTGTACAAATGAAGTTCAACCATCAGTTGAAACATTACTGATAATTGCTGAAACTTTAAAAATCGATATCAAAGAATTATTTTGTCCTACAATAAATGATAAAAATGGAGATTCCGAAATATAAAGCAATTGATTTTTTTTGTGGTGGTGGAGGAATGACATGTGGTTTAAGACAGGCTGGAATTGATGTTATTGCAGGGATAGATATTGATAAAGATGCCAAAGAGACATATGAATATAATAATCCAGGAAGTATTTTTATTAATTCTGATATAAAACAGCTACAGAAAGATTATTTCGAACAAAAATTTGGTATACAACGATATGATGATTATTTAATATTAGTTGGATGTAGTCCTTGTCAGTTTTATAGCATAATTAATACAGATAAAAAAAGATCATTAAATTCAAAAGATTTATTAAAAAATTTTTCTGAATTTATTGAATATTATATGCCAGGATACATTTTAGTAGAAAATGTCCCTGGAATAATGACTCATAAAAGTAGTGTTTTGCCATACTTTTTGCAAAAAATAAAAGATTTAGGATATAAAAAGCTTGTTTATAAAATTGTGAATATGAGTCATTATGGAGTTCCTCAAAGTCGCAAACGCTTTTCTCTTATAGCCACAAGATTAGAGAATGTCACTGTGAAATTACCTGATGAAGAAGATAAAGAAGCTATTTTATCAGATTATATTGGTGAGAAAAACGGATTTCCTAAGATTAGCGCAGGCCATAGAGATTTCAGTTCGTTTAATCATACAACTGCTGGATTAAGTGATGTATGTTTAAAGAGATTGATGAAAACCCGTCATGATGGTGGAAGCAGACTTGATTGGGCAAACGATCCCCAATTACAATTGACTTGTTTTGTAGGGAAAAATGATTGCTTTAAAGATACATTTGGTCGTATGTGGTGGAATAAACCAGCTCCAACCATAACGACCAAATTTTATAGTATATCTAATGGAAGGTTTGCCCATCCAGAAGAAGATAGAGCCATATCATTGCGAGAAGGAGCAACTTTACAGACTTTTCCACGAACCTATGTGTTCAAAACTAGTAGCATTACGACTACTGCCAAACTTATTGGGAATGCGGTTCCATGTGAATACGCAAGACGATTGGGAGAAACAATAAAAGAATTTAATAAATAATGGCACAATTTAAGACTAGAGCAAGAGCTCTTGATTTATTAGGCCGGCAACAGATAGCTGGTATACCCACTGCTATAAATGAGTTGATTAAAAATGCTCACGATGCATATGCGGATAAATTTGACATAGATTTTATTCGCTTGGATAATCTTTTGGTTTTGCGTGACGATGGTCTAGGGATGACAAAAGAAGAATTTGAAACTCGATGGCTTACACTCGGGACCGAGAGTAAATTGACAAATACAAAAACGTCCTTACCACCTATTGATACATCAAAACCTAAACGCCCAATTATGGGAGAAAAAGGTATCGGACGATTAGCAATTGCTTCAATTGGCAGTCAGGTTTTAATTATAACTAAAGCAAAATTGAGGTCCCAAGAGCATGGAATTGTTACAGCCTTTATTAATTGGGAATTGTTTGAATTGCCTGGAATTAATCTAGAAGATATTGTTATCCCTGTAAGAGAATATCTTCACATGCCCAATATCGATGAAATTAATGGTATAAAAACAGAAGTAATGCAGGCTCTTGATGGCCTATATAAAAAACAACTTATCGATACAAATGATTATAATAGGATTAGCAATTCTATTAAATCTTTCAATGTTAATCCATACGAATTGTCAATGAAACTCCCTGGAGCTTTTGACTTAACAGCAACAGGTAGAGGAGGAACACAATTTTTCATCTCGCCAGTTTATGATACTATTATTTCTGATATCGAAGGAGATGGTAACTCTGATGAGGCGACAAAAATAGAAAAAATGCTCATGGGATTTCATAATACGATGACCCCTAACCATCCTCAACCGACAATTGACATTTCATTTAGAGATTATAAGACAAACGATGGAAGTTTTGTCAGCATAATAGATAAAGAACAATTTTTCACCGAAGAAGAATTTGAATTAGCTGACCATCACTTTCAGGGTCAATTTGATAAGTATGGTCAATTTAAAGGTCTTGTGAAAATTTATGGTGAAAAGACATACAATCATATTGTAAATTGGAGTGATAATCATTATAGGGAAACTGAATGTGGCCCATTTAAAATTAACTTAGCGTATTTACAGGGAGAACTAAAAAGTTCTCGCGTTGATGCTGAGAATTATGCAATAATTAAAGCCAAAGGAGATAAGTTTGGAGGTTTATATATATATCGTAATAATATTAGAGTATTGCCTTACGGTGATTCAGATTATGACTTTTTAGATATTGAAAAAAATCGTTCTAAACGAGCTTCTACGTACTTTTTTTCCTATCGAAGAATGTTTGGTGCTATAGAAATAGCTGATCGAGAACATAGTGGATTGGTAGAAAAGGCTGGACGTGAGGGTTTTATAGAAAATAAAGCATATCGTCAACTTCAAGCAATCCTAAAAAACTTTTTTGTTCAACTCGCTGCTGATTTCTTTGGTGAAAAAAACAAAACAGCTCAATCTGAATTTTATAATCAAAAAAAGGATGAGTTCAATGCGTATCATAATGCTCTCGAACGCCGAGATAAATTAGCAAAATCCAAAAAAGAAAAGTTTGCTAAAGAACTTAATGCGTTCTTTTTAGATTTAACAGAGCATAAATTTGACAAGGATTTGAAGAAACTGCTTGAAGAGTTTGAAAATAATCTACATTCTGTCTTGTATATTAAAGATGCAGATGAAGCAAGTCAGCGTATAATCGATTTAGAATTTGAAATAAGACATAAAGTGACGGATTACAGAAAAAGGATTTCAGTATCAGCACCTAAAGGCTTTGTCTTAACAAAATCAATGAGAATTGATTTTGAAACTTATCTAAATGAATTTAAGATTCTAGAACAAACTCTGTTTAAGAACATTAATAATAGTATTGATCAATTGATAGATACGTTTACAACTCGTCTAAATCTGGAAATAAGTAAACGTAAACGATTGGAACAAGCTGTGAATTTGATTTCAACAGAGGCTTTATCTCTCAATAAGAAGAAAAAGAATGAAACAAATGATATTGTTTCTGATGTATCTCGTAAAATAAAAGACCTTACAAATGAACTGATGATAGATCTTGATAATCAAATTCGAAATGTAAAGGATCAGTTCAAATTGTTGTCAACGGAAAAAGCTGACAATTTTGATTTGGTTGTTGAACGACAAAGAATGGAAGCCGAAATCGAATCTATAAGTCATCGCAATACGGATGTTATGGAACGAATAATAAGGCAATTTGAAAGTTTCTATTTAGAAAAAAATGAAAATGGACAAATAATTACTAATGACTTAATAGCAGAAGCTACATCAGAAGAATTGGAAGAGTTAAGAGAGCGATTACAATCCGATGTAGAATTAAGTCAATTAGGGCTAGCTGTCGGAATATTGCATCATGAATTTAACAGTACAGTTAATTCCATTCGACGTAGTTTAAAGGATTTAAAGGCATGGTCGGATGTTGATACAAAGTTAGAAGGAATTTATAAAAACATTAAAATTAATTTTGAGCATTTAGACGGGTATTTAAATTTATTTACGCCTTTAAATAGGAGATTGAATCGTCGGAGAGAAGATATTTCTTTATTAGATATTAAAGCTTTTTTAATAGACTTGTTCAAATCTCGCCTTGAACGACATGATATAGCTTTTAAACATACAAAAGGATTCGCAAGTCGAAAAATATATGGTTTTCGTTCTACATTTTATCCAGTATTCGTTAATATAATTGATAATGCTATTTTTTGGTTAAAACAAAGTGATGTTCCAGAAAAAATTATTCGATTACATGCCGATGATAGTGGTATATATATATCTAATAATGGAGTTGAAATAAAACCACAAGATAAGGAGCGAATATTTGAATTAAGATTTTCAAGAAAGCCAAATGGAAGGGGCTTGGGACTTAGTATTAGTAAAGAAGTTTTAAATGCAGAGGATTACGACATATTTCTTACGCAACCTAGAGAAGGTTCTACAGTTACTTTTAAAATTCAAAAAAACAAACAATAATAATATGGCTGACATTTTTTTAGAACAATCAAAACAGATTGCAAATAATTTTATTCAGAATATTGTTTTTATAGACGATAAAGCATATCAGAGCGATAGCACTAATAATTCTTTTGACACTCTTGGCGTATCAAAAATATTTGCAGAAGCAGGTAAGATTTGTGCTGTATATGCGCCTGAATCTGTTTCTGATATAACCTTTTATGATACAATTCTTAAAAAAGCAGATGCCGTTATTTTAGATTGGCGTTTAGATATTAGATGTAATAATGATGATGTTACAGATTCTGAGGCAGATGCTGAATGTGATGAACCTAGAGGAGAATTCACGTTGGAGTTAATTTCAAACTTGATATCTCAAACGGATATGCTAAAGCTTATAATTATATATACTGGAGAAACGAACTTATTCGATATAACCGATAGCATATATCAAAAAATAAAAAATTACGGTACCTTTGAAAAGATGGATTGTACAATTCAATCTGCAAATGTTAGAATATTAATTCGTGCAAAAAGTCAAAATAGTGAAAATCAGTTTGCTCATGTACCTGAATTAAAAGATAAAATAGTAGAGGTTCAACAATTACCAGCTATAATTATTGATGAATTTACAGATATGACAAATGGATTGTTATCAAATTTTGCGTTAGTTTCAATATCTGCAATAAGAAATAATACATCAAGGATTTTAAGTGTTTTTTCTCCTAAACTTGATCCTGCCTACCTAAGCCATAAAGTATTATTAGAGAATACATCTGAGTCTAAACAACTATTGATAAAATTGTTTGGAGAAGCTATTTCCGATCTATTAGAAGCTACCAATATAGACACTAAAGACTGGGTTAACAATTGGATAGATCATCGTATTGAAGAAGAAAAAATAAATATGAATGGCGTCATTGTAGAGAGGTCTAAGGAACTTTTAAAGAAAATGATTAATTCCGAACAGTCCCGACTTAAAAATAAGTATTTAGAAGCTTCTGGAAAAGAACTATCTAATAAAGAAGAAGAAAAAATTCAAACACATATCATAAAATTATTTGCTTATAGTGGCATAGATATAGAAAAGTCCAATATAGACTTTGCAATATTAACACATCATAAAAATATATTCCAACCTGCAATTGAGCCACCAATACTTACGCTTGGCACAATTATAAAATTCAGTAAGGATGAAAAGGATAAATATTATATTTGCATACAGCAAAGATGTGATTCTGTACGTATAAAAGAAGAAAGAAGGTTTTTATTCTTACCATTGGAAGAAAAGGGAGAATACCCTCTAATTGTTAATAGTACGTTGAAATTATTTCCGAATAAATCCTCATTTGCACTAAAAACAATAAAATTTAAGCCTCAAAATGGTTCTGCTATTATTCAAGCATCTATTATAGATGGGAAATATATATTTAAATCTTCGTATGGAGAAACCTATGAATGGGTGGTTGATTTAAAAGAAATGCAAGCACAACGCATATTAAATAGTTATTGTGCACAACTTTCAAGAGTCGGATTAAATGAATCCGAATGGTTAAGATTAATGGCAAAATAACATGTCTGATATATTTTCTACAGGCAAACGCTCGAGTATCATGGCTAATATCCATGGTTGCAATACAAAACCCGAAGTTTTAGTACGCAAATTTTTATTCTCCAATGGTTTTAGATATCGAATTAATGTCAAAAAACTACCAGGAAAACCTGATATAGTTTTGACCAAATACCGAACTATAATTTTTGTAAATGGTTGTTTTTGGCATGGACATATGTGTAAAAGGGGACATCTTCCATCTTCTAATATGGTTTTTTGGAAAGAAAAAATATCAAGAAATAAACTACGAGATGATAAAAATCAAGACTTACTTATAAAACTTGGATGGAAAGTAGTCATTATTTGGCAATGTGAAATTAGTAATGTAGAAAAAAGAAAAATGAGAGTAAGTTTCCAATTTTAGGGTAGCCCCTTTTAGACGGGTGCCAGCAGGCACCCG
>ENA-OPXC01000686-OPXC01000686.1-human-gut-metagenome-genome-assembly--contig:-NODE-686-length-29298-cov-2.982492_pt1 | contig 29298 bp, 30 predicted proteins | sample MGYA00241512_ERZ502016 | MGnify/ENA primary metagenome ERZ502016 (study PRJEB25962, sample SAMEA2043043) | human gut metagenome | biome: human gut; feature: human-associated habitat; material: faeces...
GAGACTTTATTTAGTCTCCCTTTTATATAATAAATTCTTTATGCAATTCTTTTATTAATATATCACTTTCTTTTTCCTTAGTTATTATAGATAACTTTGTTTCGTCTATTTGCACTGACAATATATTAATATTATGCTTTTTAAATATTTTCAATGTTTTTTCTAAAATTTCTTTATTGTTTTTAATTCCATATCCTATAAAAGAAATCCTTGAAACCTCCGTCATTGTCCATGTTAATGTATTCAATTCTGTTTTAAGCAAAAATTTTAATTTATTTAAGTTATTTAAATGTATTGTAAAATTAATGTCTAATTTATCTGTACTATTATTAATTATTGTGTTTAAAGTAATTCCATTTTCTATTAGAATTAAACTTATATCCTTTAAGTTTTGTAAAGGACCTACTAAGTTAACTAAAATCAAATTGTCATTTTTTACTATACTTTTAACATTACTCTCTTCTATTTTTTCATTTATGATTGTTCCTATATTTTCATTAAATGTTGACTTTGTTTCTATCAGCACATTATATTTTTCTGCAATTTCAACACATCTATTGTGAAGTACCTTAGCACCTTCGTCCGACAAATTAACCATTTCAATATAAGAAAGTTCTGGTATTTTTTTTGCATCAGATATTTTATTAGGATCTGCAGAATAAACACCGTCTACATCTGAAAAAATGTAACAATGATTAGCGTTTATGGCAGCTGCTATTGCTACTGCTGTTGTGTCTGAACCACCTCTTCCCAATGTTGATATGTCATTTCTTTCATTTATCCCTTGAAATCCAGCTATTATTACTATTCGATTATTTTCTAACTCCTCGTCTATTCTGGTAGTATTTATATTTGATATTCTAGCTTCTTGAATTTTATTATCTGTGTGTATGCCAGCCTGCCATCCTGTCAAAGAAATTGCATCATAACCTAATTCATTTAATAATATAGCTAACTTAGACATTGACATTTGTTCACCTGAACTTAAAAGGACATCCATTTCTCTTTCGTTAGGTATACTTGAAAGCTCATTTGCTTCTTTTATTAATTTATCTGTTGTTTTCCCTTGTGCTGAAACCACTACTACTATTCTATTTTTTCTTTTATAAAATTCAATAATTTTATTTGCTACAGTATTTAATTTATCATTGTCTGCTAATGAACTTCCTCCAAATTTTAATACTATTGTGTCCATATTCACCTGCACCTTTTAATAATATATATAAGCCTAAGCCGAATAGGCTCTATATTATATAATATTATTAAATAGGAATTTGGTTACTGCATTGTTATTTATTATTTCTTAAATATGCATTTATAAAGCCATTTAAGTCACCATCCATTACAGCTTGAACATTACCAACTTCGTAATTCGTTCTATGATCTTTTACTAAAGTGTATGGGCAAAACACATAAGAACGTATTTGACTTCCCCAAGCTATCTCCATCTGGTTACCCTTTAAATCTTCTATTTTTTCTTTATTTTCCTTTTCTTTCAAGTTTAATAATTTAGATTTTAGCATTTTCATTGCAGTTTCTTTATTTTGAATTTGGGATCTTTCAGTTTGGCATGCTACAACTATGTTTGTTGGAATATGAGTTATTCTTACAGCAGATGATGTTTTATTTATATGTTGCCCACCTGCTCCCGAGGCTCTATATGTGTCTATTCTTAAATCATCTGAATTAATTTCTATTTCTATGTCATCAGTAATTTCAGGTAGCACTTCCACAGAAGCAAAAGATGTGTGTCTTCTCCCTCCAGAATCAAATGGTGATATTCTAACTAATCTATGAACTCCCATTTCTCCTTTTAAATAGCCATAAGCATATTCACCTGAGACTAAAAATGTTACACTTTTTATGCCAGCTTCATCTCCTTCCAGAAAGTCCAACTCTTTAACTTCGTATCCATTATCTTGAGCCCATCTAGTATACATTCTGTATAACATTTGTGTCCAGTCTTGTGACTCTGTACCACCTGCGCCAGGATGAAGTGTAATAATAGCATTATTGGTGTCATACTTTCCAGAAAGTAATGTATTTATCTCCAAACTTGTAATTTCACCTTCAATTTTTGCTGTATTTTTTATTAATTCTCTAGCAAGTTCATCATCTGATTCTACTTTTAATAAGTCACTTAAGTCTTTCAAATTGTCAAATTCTGATTTTAAATTATTATATTTTTCTATCTTTGACTTTATGTTAGACATTTCTCTTAAGACACTTGAATTGTTTTTATTATCTGTCCAGAAAGACTCTTCTAGAGTCTTTTTTTCCAAAAAAATTAATCGTTGTTTTAACGTATCAATGTCAAAGTGAATCACCTAATTGTTCTAATCTTTTGTCTAATGTATCTATTAATTTATAATTTTCATCTAAATCTATCATCAAATCACATCCTTTTTTAAATCACTTTCCGTTATAATAGTCATAATCTCCTCTTGAAAGAGCCAAATAAGGTATAAACGGACCTCTTTTATTTTCCTCTTCTTCTCTTTGAAATTCTCGTATTATTCTTTGATCTCCATCAACCAAATACTCTTTGCCATTTATATTAACAATTAAACATCTTATATATCTTGTTGATTCTCTGTGACTATCTTCTCCATCTATTCTTTTCCATATCTTACGCCTTGTTTCGCTACCCAGTTTAATATCTATAATCTCTTTCATATACTCAAATATGCCTTGTGAATCAAGATTATATTCTTCTAGTATATGCATTACTTCTTTTAAAAATAGCACCTGTTCATCTTCTTTGTCTGTATTATTCATATTAGCCATGTTCATCCTTTTAGTTTCAACATTTTCTATTGCATATTCACTTCTTCCATCGTTAAATTGGGTAAGAACATTTGCAAACTTTTCATTAGTATCTTCTAGAATTGTTATTCCCCTTCATATTTTAATACATTATCCACCATAGTAAGGATACTCATTTTCTTCTGGATTAAAAGTAAATAATTCTTTATCCAAATTATCTTTGTTGATAATACTCAATGTTTTACAAATGCTGTCCGCTATATAAGTTTGATCATTATAGTCAAATGTTAAACATCTAGTGTATCTCTTTTCTCCATCTTCATTGATTTTTTTCCAAACCTTTTCTGTTTCAATCTTTTTTGCTTCTATTATCAATTTCATGTATTCATAAAATCCCTGCGTATCAACATTATATTTATTTAAAATTAATATAATTTCATTTAAGTAAGTAATAAAATTTTTTTTATCTGATTCACTTGATAATGCTTCAATCTCTGCCAATTCACTTTTTCTGCCAACATTAAATTTATTAATAGCATCTTTAAATTTTCCAGAATTGTCTCTCAATATTCTTATTCCCTTTATTGTTAATCCTAATTTTAGTCTAGTAAGATCTTTTATACTATTAAAGTCGTCTAAATCTAGAATCACACTGTACTCTGGCCCGGTTAATCCTACAACGTAATGCAAGTTTTCTTTATCTCCTAACATAAAAACATCTAAATTATTATTATCATCTAAAAGTTCTTTTATTGCTTTTGCATAAACTCTTGCAAATTCATAGCATACTCTTCTATTATGATTTTGTCTATTGTCTTCCCATTCATTACCCACTATTCTTCCATACCAATCTACAGCTATATATTTTATATTATTAGGATCTGACAAATCCTTTCTGAAAAAAAATAACACATTATCATCATAAACATAATTTAAGCAAATGTATTCATATAATTTTAAGATTTTTTCTTCTAGTGTGCTAGACTTTTTATTTAGCAGTTCATTCACTTTTTTTTCTATTGGTTGCTCAACTGTCCATTTAACGCTGTCATACTCAACCCAGTCTTCATCTAAATCTTCCTTAGATTCAATAATAATTTTATAGTTGTCATCTAAGCTTTCTTTTACTTCTTCATAAAATCTTCTTATATTTTCATTATTCATATTTGTTCTTCCTTTCATATTTATTTTTAAATATATCATCATAACCGATTCGTAGCATACCTAATAATAATATTATTATCATCCTCTTTTATTTTTCCCTTGTTAAGTAGTTCATAGAATGTTTTTTGAGATATTAATTTTTTATATGTATTTTCTAATTGTTCCTTCTTTACTCCAACTGCACTTAAAATCTCATAAGCTCTTTGTGGGCTTACCCTAAAAAAAAGAGCTTCATCCTTTAAATATTCTTTCATCTTTAAATTAATACTACAATCAACTTTTTTACTTTTTAAAACGTTTATTGTAGCCTCATTCATTATGGTGATAACGCTAAATTCATTCATTCGCTTGTTCTCTTTTGAATTCTACTTTTGACACTATTTTACAATATTTTCTTCCTTATATCAATACTTCCTTATAAAAAAGAGTATTTGCTTTTTTATATTTTTACTGTATAATATCATTAGTTTATATACTGGAGTGTGAAATAATATGATAGATAGAGAACAAAATCCAGAATTTATTAATTCGTTTTTGGATTATTCAATAACAATATTAAATAAATCTCCTAACTCTATAAAGGAATACAATTATGACTTAGCTATGTTTTTTAAATATATGAAAATACACTTTCATCTAACTAATGAAAGTGATTTTACCCAAATTGATATTAAGGATTTCCCATTAGAAAAAGTAAAGGACATTAAACTAGATGATATTCATTCTTTTATTGCATACCTAGCTACAAATTTAAAATCTAAAGCAGCTACACGTGCAAGAAAAATATCTACCATACGAATATTTTTTAATTATTTGACCAACAAAGCTCATATACTAGAAATAAATCCTGCTCAGACACTGGAAACCCCAAAGCAAGATAAGCGCATACCTAAGTATCTTTCTCTTGACGACAGTAAAAAGCTTTTAAATATAACTGCTTCAGAAGAAAATCGCAATAAAGAAAGAGATTATGCTATTATAACTTTATTTTTAAATTGTGGCATGCGTTTGTCAGAGTTAGTTGGAATAAATATTAAAGATATAGATTTTAATGAATGTAAACTTAATGTTATTGGAAAAGGAAACAAAGAACGAACTATATATTTGAATAAAGCCTGTATAAACGCAATAGATGACTATTTAAATATAAGACCTAAGGAAAAAATACAATATAATTCTAAAGATGCTTTATTTTTAAGTGAGCGTAGAGAAAGGATTAGCAACAGAACTGTTCAATATATAGTAAAACAGGAACTGCTAAAAGCTGGGTTAGATATAAATAAATATTCTGTTCATAAATTAAGACATACAGCTGCTACTTTGATGTATAAATATGGAAATGTAGATATAAGAGCTTTGCAAGAATTGCTAGGACATGCTAGCATATCTACAACAGAAATATATACCCATGTAGATAACGAGCAAGTTCGAAATGCTGTGGAAAGCAATCCTTTAAGTAATTTTAATTAATATATCAAGGTGTTTGCATAATAGCAGACACCTTGATATTTGTTTAAATTAGTATAGGTTGAACCTGCTCTTTCTCAAGAGCTTTTTCTAATGTAGGAATTATATATTTAGGATCAAAAACTAACGAACGTGGTTTGGTTATTGGATTATCTTGTCTAAATGGGACAAAAAAATAATTATTTCTATTAAGTAATTTTCCTATATTTTCTGCACTTCCAGCTAATCCATCATTTGTAGAAATAGCTATTACTACAGGATTATTATTTCTTAAATGAGATTTTGTTGCCATTGTTCCTACATCATCTGTTATTCCGTTGGCCAACTTTCCAATTGTATTCCCAGTTGCTGGTGCAATTATTAGTATATCAGTTAATCCTTTTGGTCCAATTGGTTCTGCTCCTTGTATTGTGTGTATTATTTCTTTGTTTGTTATTTCTTCAATCTCTTTTATAAACTCTTGTGCGGTTCCAAATTTTGTGTCCATATTATATGCATTTCTAGACATTATTGGAATTACTATTCCCCCTTCTTCAACAATTTTCTTAATTTGAGGGATAGTATGTTTAAATGTACAAAAAGAACCTGTTAGTACAAATCCAATTTTTTTATCTTTAATTTTCAAAAAATCACCCCACTCTCTAATTTCAAATTACTATATAATATGAAATTATGTAAATAGAGTGAGGTGTTAATTAATTATTTTATATAATAAAATCAATTATATTATTTTGTAACAAGTTCCTTTGTATCTCTCGCAATCATTAATTCTTCGTTTGTAGGTATAACAAATACTTTCACTTTAGAATCCGGTGTAGAGATTTCTACTTCTTTTCCTCTACAGTTGTTAGCTTCTGTATTTATTTTGACTCCTAAGAATTCCAGATAAGCACAAACCTTTTCTCTTACATCTATTCCGTTTTCTCCAACTCCTCCTGCAAATGTTATTACATCAACGCCATTCATTTGAGCAGCAAATCTTCCTATATATCCTACAACTTGGTAGATAAAATTATCTATTGCAAGTTCTGCTCTTTTATTTCCATTTAGTATTTCTTTTTCTATATCTCTATCGTCGGCACTTATTCCAGACAATCCTAATTTTCCAGATTTTTTATTTAATATATTATCCATTTCTTTAGCTGATAATCCTTCTTTTTCCATTAGAAATGTTACTATTGATGGATCTATGTCTCCAGAACGTGACCCCATTGGTACACCTGCTAAAGGTGTTAATCCCATTGAAGTATCTACAGATTTTCCATTTTTTACTGCACAAAGGCTTGCTCCTTGTCCAAGGTGACAAGTAATTATTTTTAAATCTTCTATTGGTTTGTTTACTATTTCTGCGACTCTATTAGATACAAATCTATGAGAGGTTCCATGGAATCCATATTTACGAATTTTATATTTCTCATAATATTCATATGGTATTGCATACATATATGCTTTAGGATCTAATGTTTGATGAAATGCTGTATCAAATACACCTACCATTGGAACATTTGGTAATGCTTTTTTGCAAGCTTCTATTCCTGTTATTCCAGCAGGATTATGTAGTGGAGCTAAAGGAATGCACTCTTTGATAGCATTAATAACCTCATCTGTTATAACAACAGAACCACTAAATTTCTCTCCTCCATGAACAACTCTATGTCCAACTGCATTTATTTCTTTTAGATCAGAAATAACTCCATATTCTTTATCTAATAATTGTTCCAAAAGTAAATTCATTGCTTCTTCATGGTTTGCTATTTCTTTTTCTATTCTGTGTTTTTCTCCATTTACTGTATGTGTTAAAAAAGATCCTCCTAATCCTATTCTCTCTAAATATCCCTTTGCCATAACTTCTTCTGTTTCCATATCAATTAATTGATATTTTAATGATGAACTTCCACAATTTACTACTAAGATTTTCATTTTACATCCTTCTTTCTTATATATTTTTTTCTTGTGCTTGAACACAAGTAAATGCCACAACTCCAACTATATCCTCACTACTGCAACCTCTTGATAAATCATTTACTGGTTTTGCAATTCCTTGACACATTGGTCCATATGCTTCCGCTTTTGCTAATCTTTGTACTAACTTATATCCAATATTGCCAGCATTTAAATCTGGAAATACTAGTGTATTTGCAACTCCTGCCACATTGCTTTCTTTTGCTTTGCTTTTAGCAACTTCTGGAATTATTGCTGCATCTAATTGCAATTCCCCGTCACACATTAAATCCGGCATTTGTTCTTTTAACAATTTAGTTGCATCAATAACTTTTTGTGTATCTTCTGAATTTGCGCTTCCGTGTGTTGAATAAGAAAGCATCGCAACTTTTGCAGGTTTTCCTATTAGTTGTTCAAAACTCTTACTTGATGATTTCGCTATTTCGGCAAGTTCTTCTGCATTTGGTTTTTCAACTAATCCACAATCACTAAATACAAATATTCCATTTTCTCCATATGAACAATTTGGAACAATCATTACGAAAAATGAAGAAACTAATTTTGTATTTGGTGCTGTTTTTAATATTTGTAATGCAGGTCTTAATGTATCTGCTGTTGAATGATATGCTCCTGAAACCAAACCATCCGCATCTCCCTGTTTTACAATCATCATTCCTAAGTATGTTTCGTTTAATAACAATTCTTTCGCTTTCTCTATTGTCATACCCTTTGCTTTTCTTAATTCAAATAAAGCATTGGCATATTCATTATGTTTTTCAAAATTATGTGGATTTATTATTTTGGTTCCTCTAATATCTAAACCATTTTGATTGGCCACTTTTTCAATTTCTGTTTCATCACCTATTAAAATTATATTAGCAAATTTCTCTTTTACAATAGTATCTACTGCTTTTAAAACCCTAATATCATTGCTTTCTGGTAATACTATAGTTTTAATTTGCTCTTTCGCTCTTTGTTTAATGTCATTTATAAAGCTCATTTAACTCTTCCTTTCTGTATATAAGCTAGACAATATTATATAAAGAAATTCCCAAAAGCACAAGTACTTTTGGAAATTTCTTTTCTACTATATTGACAATGCCAATATAGTAGAAATGTGTGCCCTCAGGAGTCATTGATACTCTTGACTATTTTAAAGTGCAAGTATACCTTGTAGTTTCCTTGCTCTACTTTAATATAGTACTCGTGCATTGCCCAGGCTTCTAAGCCAAGAAGTGCACGTTCGTCCTCATTTTCTGTTGGGAAAGTTTTCATCTCTCGCCAACCACCAAATTGAGTTAGAACACTTGCTTTTACCTCCTCTTTCGAGAACATTTTCAAGGTAAGTGTGCAAGGCATATTAAGCTCTGGGCATTCGCTTTGGCTCTGGCTAAAGGTTTGAGCAATTGGAAGTGAAACGACACTTCCATGTTGTTCTTCTACTTCCGCCTTTTTAAGCGGAAAATGTTGCACATACATGAGCAACCCCAGAGCTAAAAGGAGCACAATCAAAATAACTGGTGCCCACTTCTTGTTTTGTTTGTAGACAGTATACCGATCCACTAAAGTAATTTCCTTTCTTAGGTTTTTATTACCAAATAGTATACTAAATTATAATTCAGATGTCAATTGAAAAGTAGCTGGGGCAAAACCTTTATCCCAGCTACCACACCTAGTTAACAAAAATTTTATCATATTTTACATAAATTGTCATATTTGACACGTTTTTTTTTATTTTGTATAATAAATTATTAAAATATTTGAAAGGATGTTTATAAATGAAAGAAGAATTTATTGAATTATTAAAAAGTACTAATAGAGATGGCATTGATAAATTATTAGCCTGGATAGAAAAGTCTGACTTTTATAAAGCTCCTGCTAGCACCAGATTTCATGGGAGTTATGAAGGTGGACTTTTAGAGCACAGTTTAAATGTTTATAAAGTGTTAAAGCAAAAACTAAAACAATTTCCCTATGCAGATTTATTAAATATTAAAGAAGATACAATTATAATTATTACTTTACTTCATGATTTATGCAAAGCAAATTATTATTGTGTAGAAATGAGAAACAAAAAAAATGAAGACGGTATATGGGTAAAGGAACCTTATTATTCTATCAATGATACTATTCCATATGGCCACGGAGAAAAGTCTGTTATGATGATTAGCACATTTATTAATCTAAGTATGGAAGAAATGTATGCAATAAGATGGCACATGGGTTTTAGTGAACCCAAAGAATTACATAATACCCTTAGTCTAGTATTGGAAAAATATCCATTAGTTATGGCATTACATGAAGCTGATTTAGAAGCCACCTATATATTGGAAAATAGAGGCCTAAAATGAAATTAACATATACCATACAACCTAATGACAATTTTTTTAATGTAAAAGAATTATTAAAATTAAAGTTTCAAATTTCAGATAGATTATTAGTCAAACTAAAAAAAAATAAAAAAATTTGGCTAAATAGTACCCCTACATTTGTAGATTCGAGGTTAAAGCCTTTTGATATTGTTGAAATTCTTATTGATTTTGAAGGAAAAAGTGAAAATATAATACCAACACAGATGGATTTAAATATCATATATGAAGATGAATATTATATAGTTATAAACAAGCCTTCTGGTATTGCTATACATCCTTCAATATTGCATTACACAGATAGTTTAGCAAATGGTGTAAAGTTTTACTTTGAACAGAAAAATATTAAGAAAAAAATAAGACCTATTAATAGATTAGATAAAGATACTTCTGGAATTGTTATATTTGCCAAAAACGAGTACATTCAGGAATTTCTTGTTAAAGAAATGAAAAAAAACACTTTTTTCAAAGAATATATTGCTGTTTGTGAAGGAATATTTGAAAGTAAAATCGGAACAATTAATTTACCTATTGGTAGAAAAGAAAATAGTATTATAGAAAGATGTGTGTGTTCAAATGGAGATATAGCCATAACGCATTACAATGTATTAAAATCATTAAAAAATACTTCTGTAGTACATGTTACTTTGGAAACAGGTAGAACTCATCAAATACGTGTTCATTTATCTAATATTGGTCATCCAATATTAGGCGATACGTTATATGGCAATCCTTCTTCAGTAATAAATAGACAAGCATTACATGCATATAAAGTTAAATTTATACATCCAATTACAGGTTTAAATGTAGAATATATAGCCACTATACCTTCTGATATTAAATCAATTATCAAATAAATACTAGGACATAAAATCCTAGTATTTAAATAATGGCAAATCTATAAGCCGGGTTCTGTCTAGAATAGTCATTTATCTAGTACATATATTGCTATATGCATCATGCCACCAAATTAAGAAGACGACGAGCAGTCTTAACCTTCTTGTCTCGGTGTTGCTCCAAATGGGGTTTACACTGGCCAAATATGTCACCATATTTGCGGTGAGCTCTTACCTCGCCTTTTCACACTTACCACTATAAGTGGCGTTTATTTTCTGTTGCACTTTCCTTAAGGTTACCCTCACTGGACGTTATCCAGCATTATTGCTCTATGGAGCCCGGACTTTCCTCGTACGCTACCTTTCGGTCTTGCTATACGCGACTATTCAATTTACCACTCTTTAATTATACTATAAATTGATGTATAAATCAACCTAAATGTCATATAATTCCTGCATTATCATTTTATAGTTAATAAAAAAAATGTCTTGATCTTTTAAATCTATCGCTTTTTTTTCTTCTTTTAATAAAACATATGCTTTATTTATATTTGATTGATTTGCTGGCTGTGCACTTACATTGTTTATTACATTTCCAAAACTTTCGTCTGCCTTATTTATACTATTCAATGCCATATCCCAATTATTCTCTGTTACATATACATATGCTTGTATTATATTCTTTTTGGTATCAATTATGTTTATCTGAAGATTATCATTAGTATAACTCTTACTATAATCTCCTAATTTAATATACATCTCTGCTATATTTTGCATTGACGCTATTTTATTTTCTGCTTTTATGCTTTTGGTAGTGTCATTTAATGTGCTTGAAAATTCCAAAGTTTTAGTGTTCCCTTTTTCTAAAGAATTTAAATCTATAAATAAGGAATTCCACGTGCTATATATCTTTTCAATTTCATATTTCATATTATTCCAATCAATTTTCTGGTTGATATCACTTAAAAGTATGCTATTAGGCACCATTATTATACTTGAGTTTCCCTGATTACTGGCATTGCTATTATTATCATTCATATTATCAGATTCACTTTCATTAGAAGACTTTTCTACACTGTCATTATTTCGCTTTGTTTCTTGTGAGCTTTCTCCATTTGTAGAACCTTGTTTTTTATTTTCCTCAATTAATGTATTTGCTTGTGAACTTTGAGCCCCCTGTTTTTTTTCTATTTTATAATTTGAATATGAAATATTATTAAATCCATTTAACATAGAAATTAAATCTTTTTCTAAATAACTTATTTGATCTTGTATTTTACTTTTTAGTTTTTCATCATCATTTTTATTATTGCAACCGGTAAGAATAAATAAACATATAATTAATAAAAAAAATATTTTTTGCATATAATAAATATTAATATTATTTTTTTTCATAATTTCCCCCTTATACTGTGTACTTATTATTTCCAAAGAACTTACATTTATTCTAAATATACATACAAAAAATGGAGGTTAATTTGATGGAGAGTATTGTTAAATTATACAGTGATAAGCCTGGTGAAATTTCAAGTTTTTTAAATAAATTTTTTACTACATCTGAATTTAGAATAAGTGACGAATTATTGTGGGAAAATCATTATAAAAATCCTACTGAAATAGCAGATATAATTGGTACTTTTATAGAAAATAATGATAAATATAAAATAAATATGTGGATTAGTTTAGATAAAGATTTTTTTATAAATATAAATGACTATAATGCAGATAAAATAATAAGATACCTTTATGAAAGGTATCCTTGGTAAAATATTATTCACTTTTCTTTTCACGTGTCATTAGCCTTTTTACTGCTTCCTTTGGTTCTAAATTGTTATAAAGTATATCGTAAACTGTGTTTACAATTGGCATTTCTATATTATATTTTTTAGAAAGTTTATAAGTCACTTCAATATTATCAAAACTTTCTACTACCATTCCTATTTCTTCTCTTGTTTCTTCCACTGATAGGCCCTTACCAATACATCTTCCTGCTCTTCTATTTCTACTATGTTCACTTAGGCATGTAACTATTAAGTCTCCTAAACCAGATAATCCATAAAATGTATTATGGTTACCTCCCATAGCTACACCAAGTCTTGAAATTTCTGTTAAACCTCTTGTTATTAAAGCAGCAAATGTATTATCGCCAAGTTGTAATTCTGCTGCTATACCGGCACAGAATGCCATAATATTTTTTAACGCTCCACCAAGTTCAACACCTTTTACATCTGTTGAAGTATAAATTCTTAAATGTTCATCCATTAGGGCATCTTGTACATTATATAAAACATCTATATACTTTGATGCTATAACTATTGCTGTTGGTATACCTGTAGAAACTTCTTCTGCGTGGCTTGGTCCAGAAAAAATTCCTATTTTTACATTTGGCATCTCATCATTTGCCACTTCACTTAATGTGTATAATGTTGATGATTCAAAGCCTTTAGAACAAATTATTACTGGCTGATTTGTAATATATTGCTTATATTTTTTCATTGTTTCTCTTGTATATTTAGATGGAGTTACATGAAAGATAATTTCGCTTTCCTTTATTGCTTCTTCCAAACTAGTTGTACATTTAATACTTTGTGGTATTGTAACATTTGGCAAATATTTAGTTCTTCGATTTTTGTTTATTTCTGCACATTCCTCATCAGAATGTGCCCACATAATAACTTTGTTACCAGTATTGGCTGCATGAATTCCAATAGCTACTCCCCAACTTCCACTACCTATAATACATATTTTTTTCATTAGCATTTTTCTCCTTTATTTTTTAAAGCTTATTTTATTTTCTGTTCCATTTAATAGCCTTTTTACATTTTCTCTATGATTAAATACTACAAGAACAGCTATTATAATGCTAAATACAAAATAACTTCCTTCTACTATATAATTGCTTTTTATAAATAAAACTAGTATAGGAAATAATATCGCAGCACTTATTGAACCTAGTGAAACCATTCTTGTTAATGCTATTAATACTAGTCCAAAAACTAAACAAATAAGTCCTATTTGCCAATTTGTTGTTAGTAATACACCTACTGCCGTAGCCACTCCTTTGCCACCTTTAAATTTAAAAAATACTGGAAATGTATGTCCTATAATTACTAATATTCCTGCGAGTTGTACTAGTAATGGAGTGCTTGCACTTTTAGCAATTTTTCCAATTAGTAATGCTAGTAATATAGCAACAACTCCTTTTAATATATCACAAACTAATGTAATTGCAGCAGCAGCTTTTCCAACAGTTCTTAACATATTGGTAGTACCTGCATTTCCACTTCCCTTTTCTCTTACATCAAATCCTGCTACCCTTTTACTTATTATAATTGAAAAATTAACACTTCCTATTAAATATGCTATAATTGCTATTATTATATATGGCATCATAATAATTTCCTCCTTTTATAAATCTTTTTCATTTTTTTCTCTTACTATTATTCTTACTGGTGTTCCCACTAAACCAAATTCTTTTCTTAATTGATTTATTAGATATCTTTCATAAGAAAAGTGGAATAGTTCTTTGTCATTTACAAATACTACAAATGTTGGTGGCTTTGTAGAAGCTTGTGTCATGTAGTATAATTTTAATCTTCTTCCCTTGTCTGTTGGTGGTTGAACAACAGCTATTGCCTCTGCTAATACTTGATTTAATACAGATGTTGAAACTCTTAGTGCGTTTTGGTTTGCGACATTATTTATCATATCGAATAATTTTTCTACTCTTTGACCAGTTTTAGCTGATATGAATAGAATTGGTGCATATGATAAATATGATAATTTGTTATATACATCTTTTTTGTATTTTTCTAAAGTTCCATTTTCCTTCTCATATTCATCCCATTTATTTACAACAATTATTATGCCCTTGCCAGCTTCATGTGCTTCACCTGCAATCTTTGCATCTTGGTCTGTCACTCCTTCTGTTGCATCTAACATTAATATGCAGACATCTGCACGCTCAACTGCCAACAAACTTCTAATTACACTGTATTTTTCTATATTTTCATTTACTTTGCTCTTTTTTCTTATACCCGCTGTATCAATAAATACGTATTTTCCAAATTCATTTTCAAATTCCGAATCAGTAGCATCTCTAGTAGTACCTGCTATGTCACTTACAATTACTCTATTTTCACCTAATATCTTATTAACCAATGAAGATTTGCCCACATTTGGTCTACCTATAATTGCAACTTTTATTGTTAATTCATCATCATTTTCTGTTATATCATTTGGCAATTTTTCGTAAATCGCATCTAATACATCTCCAATTCCTAATGCATTAACAGCAGAAACTCTATATGGATCACCTAAGCCCAAGTTATAGAATTCATAAATTTCGTTAGGCATTTTTCCAAAACTATCTGCTTTATTACATACAAGTATAATTGGTTTACGTGATTTCTTTAACATTAGAGCTATGTCTAAATCGTCTGGTGTAACCCCTTGCTTCATATCCGTTAAAAATATTATAACATCTGCTACTTCTATTGCAATTTCTACTTGCTTTCTCATTTGAGATAATATTATATCATTAGACTTTGGCTCTATTCCTCCTGTATCAATTAACGTAAACTGTTTATCTCTCCATTCAGCTTCAGCGTAAACTCTATCTCTTGTAACCCCAGGAGTATCTTCTACTATAGATAATTTTTTTCCTATTATATAATTAAAAAAAGTTGATTTTCCAACATTTGGTCTTCCTACTATTGCAACTGTTGGCTTTGCCATCTCTTTCACCCCTTACTTTTTACCTTATAATTTTACTATATTAAAGCAAAAATATCAAGCATTTTTGCATAACGAAAATAACTGTTGACTTTCTAAAAATCAACAGTTTAAAAAATACATATCAATTAGCATTTACAAATTATTTTGTTTCTGTGTTTTGTGCTATTGCTTCTTTTCCATTATAATACCCGCAATTTGGACAAACTCTATGTTGCATAATAAGTTCATGGCAATGTGTACATGCTACTAAATTTTTATTTTCTAATTTCCATGTAGATCTTTTTAAATGTGTTCTTGCTTTTGACCATCTTCTTTTTGGTTGTGCCATATTAATTCCCTCCTCGTAAGTGATATCTATATTATTTATAATAGTATCTAAATAATTTTGCTACCATAAAATTATACTAATTTTTTATTATTTTGTCAATACAAACTGTTTTATTTATTTTATTATTTTTTTCATTAGCAAATCTTCTTCATTTAATTCAAATTTATATTCTTCAAATGGATTTTTATTTATAAATATTTTGTCAGCTTTAAGCTTGTATATAAGTTCTGTTGCTTTTTTAGAATCTTTAGTAAAGATTGCCACAGTATTATGGAATGTTATTTCATTTATTTTACTAATTACTTCTTCTAGGTTAGTTTCATTATAATATTCAATACCAAAATTATTTATATACGCAATTTTATCTAATTGTACCAAAATGTTTTTAAAGTCACTACTATCTGCATATACAGATATATATCCATATGGATTATAAACTACGTCTTTATAAAATCTGGTTTTAAATTTTTTGTATTCGTACTTATCTCCCACAAATATTGCAATATCAAACATATTTTGATTTGAATATATTTTATTTATGTCATCGCAAATTTCTATATTAGTATTATATTTATTTTTTTTCAATTCTTGCGTAATTATTTCTACAATGCAATTGTTAATACTCAAATTTAGGTTTGGAACAAGTGTTATATTGTTATGGGTATATAGAACTTTAATTATAGATTCTATTGTTATTTCAACACTACCATCATAAATTATAGCAATATTACCATATCCATCCATACTTTGATTTTTTATGTCTTGAATAGTTAATTGTGGATTATAATTTAAATAGCTGTTTATGCTTTCCTTTATTTTGTCTAAATCTTCTGTATATCCTATTTTTTTATCCTCTTCTATTGCTTTATTTAAAGTCCACTTGTTTTGTTCTATCCCCTTAATTACTCCTAATAAAACATTCTTTATTTTGTCTAAATCATATATATACATTTATATCTCTCCTCTTAATTATTTTCTAGTAATTTCTTCGGAGTGCGGACGATTAAAATCGCCCCTACATTTTTCATAGATTACTTTACACTATCTAATTATTCTCCTATTTTTCTTGCTTTTATATAATAATCTTTTATAGCTTCTCCTAGTTCATTAATCCTTCTTCCTCTTTCTTCTGTTAAATCTTTAATATATGTAACATCAGGTTGTCCTTCTAAAATTGTATACTCTTGTACTTTTTGAATAGCTTTATTTAAATTTTCTGCCCAGTTTGCAGTATGCTTTACTACTTCAACATCAGCTGTTCCTCTTAATTCTTTTTTTGTATTTTCTTGTGCCTTTTCCAAAGCTTTTACAACCGGAAGAACATATGTTGCATTTGAATTTTTTTCTTTTTCTAATATAACAACTTTCATATCTTCTAGCAGTATAAACTTATATCCATTTAATGCACCTTTTCTTATAATTATTGGCGTTGCATTGTTTTGACTTAATTCCATTATATATTTCATATAAAGCGGAGTTCTAACTTTTTTTATAGGGTTTGGTCCCAATCCTGGGGCCGGAATAGGTTCTCCATCGTTTTCTCCAGAATTAAATATGTATTCTCCATATTGGCCTTTAATTTCTTCTATTGCTTCCTTAACATTATATTTCCATATTATTGTCTTAAAATCTTCCTCTTTTATTTTTCTTTCATCTCTCATTTTAGCAAGCAAATCATAGTCTATTACATGATTTAAATATGCCTCTTCTATCTTACTTATATATTGATTTTTTTGTTGTTCTTCTTCTGGCATTGCCATTTCTGTTATAGCTTCAGTTAGATGTTCTCTAATTAGATTGTTATCCTTGTTGAATATCTTATTAATATCTTCTAGCTCTAAATTATTTTTTAAATATGCTTCTAAAATGTTAACTGCCTTAATGTCTCCAACTATTATTGCATCAATTATTTCATCATTAGAAAAAATTTTTTTATAAACTTCTTTGCTTATTAATCCATCGCTAAATAATTCAGTTATTTCTTGTAATGTTGCTTTATCATCATAGTATAAATCAGTTAAATCTTCATTTGTTAAATATGGCGATATATTTGATAGCTTTACTCTTCCTTTATTATAAAGCTCAAGCAAGTCTGTCTTTCTTATATTAAAGCTTATTATTTCTTCTATGTCAAGAATTCCCTTTTCACATAATATTGTTAATGTTTTAGAAATTTCTGGATTATCTTTGCTTTTCTTTTGGTGTAGAGAAACATATTGTTTTATCCATTTTTCTACTTCATCTTCAGTCTTTTCTGCTCCATATTTAATTATTTGCTTTGATTTAATGTCTTTTAGCATTGCTATAAGTCTCTCACTATATTCTGGATTATTCAATATAGGCAATATTCTATCAATTGAAAAATAATCAATATATGATTCTAATGGTATTGAATATTTATTAAATTTTTCTGTTATAAATTCTTCTGACGGTACTTCTCTTTTTCCGTTTTCATTTCTACATATTACTGTTTTTTTCTTTGTTAAATCATAATATAGTTTTTGTTCTTTTTCGTAAATATCAATTAATCTAATATCTTCTAATAATCCCGCCTCAGCAAATTGTAGCATATCTCTGCCCGAAAAGTATAATTGAATACAATTTTCATTTTGCATATTTTCCAAATTCATGTGAAATTTATATAATAAATCTGAAGATGGCATTAATTGTTTTGGTAGTTTTTTTAATATTGGAACAATTTCTTCCATTCTCAACCCTCTAGGGATTTGTTCTTCGGTCATATATGGTTCATAATCATCAACATATTGAAAATTTAAAGCTACTATTTGCATAATGTCTTCTGGCGTTTTAAATCTTTGTGTTAAATATTTGTCTTCAATAAGTTTTGATTTTAAACACACAAATAACTCTAGATTAGATAGTCCATCTAGTATTTGTGGATTTTTTCTTAAAAAATCCTTTATTTGTTTTTGATCTCTTCCCAACAATTTCATATAATATATAGTTTCATATGAATTGAGATATCCATTCTTTTGCATTTTAATAAGGTCAGAAATAGAAACATCTTTTCTACTGCTTAAAAGTTCTACTACTTGCATTTTTATCGCTTGCTTGGCTTCTTCATTTAAACCTGCCATATCAATATTTCCTCTTGCTATGTTCCAACTAATCTCTTCATTTAGTTCTTTTTGATTAAATTTATCAAAATCATTATATATTACTGTCATGCAATTATTATTAAACTTATATCCTTTTTTCATCATTTCCAATATTCTTTGACTAGCATCTGGAATTATTTCTAACATTGCTTTTAAAATTACTTCATCTTGATACGTTTTATATAATTCCTCAAATGTTGGAATCTTTTTTCTAATTCCAGCTTCTCTTTCTGTTAAAATTCCTAATTCCACAAGTTTTGGTATCATTATTTCTCCAGTTAATGCAAAAAGAACAATATCTTCTTGATGAATGTTTACGTCATGTTTATAATCTATAATTGTTTGGTTAATTTCCGCCTTAATCGCATCCCAATATATTCCAATAAATTCTTCTTTTGGTATTTCAACATTGTGTCCACCATCATTTAATACAAATGGAAATTCAATGATTATACTATTGTTTCCACGGATAAATTCACCTTTTAGAATTTTTGGCAAAATTTTATCTCTTATAAACTTTTTATCTTCCATAATTTCCTCCATTTATATATTTATCTTGGTTTATCTCCCTCATCTAGCCAAACAACGTTTGGTTTTACTTGCACTCCTATTGATTTTTGTACCTTGCGTGCTCTCTCTTCTAAATTGATTTTCCAATTCTTACTATGATTCAAATGCTCTACTCCAAATGTTCCTTTTAAATCCTTTTTGTTTTTCGTCTGTACAAATTCCAATGCAACTTTTAACGGTAATATATATGTTGCATTTCCATGAATAGGACTTTCCAAGATTACTATCCTAGTTTTAGGTTTGATTATCATATAATACTTATCTAAATTTCCACCATATATTGGCTTTATATATTCCTCTGTTGTAGTTTCTCCCCCAAACTCATTTATTATATATTTTTTATATCCTGAGTCTCTCGTTGGCGTTTCATTTTCAGGTGAACCTTTTTCTCTTTTTTCTCTTTGCTCAGCTTCTGTTTCGCATACTATATACTCTATTTTCTTTAGTTTTTTTAATGCTATCTTTTCATCGTATAGCTCACGCATTTTAGCATACTCTTCTTCAGATAAAATACCATTGTCCTTCATCCTCGTTAATGTTTCAAAATCTATTATATCCTCCATATATGCATTATTAAGTTTCGAAATATAATGATTTCTTTTTTCTTCATCTTCTGGCAATATTATTTCTATTAATTCTCTTCTAAGTTCTTGTACTTTTTCATCATCTAAATTTTTTAAGTTTTCTATACTTATTATTTCTTCTATGTATAAATCCATTAATGATTTAGCAGAAAGTTCTGGAATTTCCTGACTTGATATTACCGTTTCAATCATATTCCTTGATATATTTCCTTGCATAAATTCTTCTACTAATAAATCATAAGGAAGCTGTCTACTTTCTGCCAAGTTTAAAATGGTGTCTTCATCAAGAGTATGTATTGGTAATATTCTTTCAGATATTAATTTTGCAATTTCTTTTTCTTTCTCTTCTTGACTCTTTTCACTTTGCATATATTTATCAAGTACATTTTTCCATCTATGCTCATTTTCTTCTTTACTTTGTTGATTTATTAAATTATTATACATTTTTTTAAATCTTTGCGTTAAGTTTTGGTCATTTACTATATTAATCATCCTATCTATAGTTAAAAACTCTAAAAACTCTTGATTATCTATATCATCTATATATTCTGATGTGTTGTTTTGTTGCTGCTCATATAAATCGACTATTCTTTTTTCATCAATTATTCCTTCTTTTAACAATTTTAGAATGTCCTGGTTTGTCAATGGAATAGTTGTTAATGAATTAAAACCATTTAAATAAATATCCATTAAATCATCTGAAATATTTTCGATATACTGTCTTGGAATTTTATTTAATAATCGCATTAAAAATTTGCTATTTTCTATTCCTGCATTAAAATTGTACATTTCTATAGAACCAAAGTTTTGGATTGTTTTTGCTCTAGTAGCATTTTCTATTACTTTTACAATATTCATATTTCTTCCATCTAAGAGTTGTTTATATTCATGAGTTTTTATGTCCTTTTTATCTATTAATTGTAAGATTTCATAGTCGCTCCAACCTTTAAACATACGACTACTAGATTTTAACATATCATGTATAACTTCGTCTGGTGTCTCATCTATTATGTCTTTTGGAGTAATAATAGATAAATTAAGTAGTTCTTTAATTCTCTTTATATTATTGAAATCAGCATTTTGGGTTTTTATGCTTTGTTTTATCTGTTCTAATGTTGGTTGAATCTGATCTATAAATTCATCATTAATTACAGCTTTTTCTTTCAATTCAGCCAATCTTTTACGTATGATTTTCCATGTCTCCACCGACATTTCTTCTTTTATTGAACGTTCTAAAAATTTCTTAAATATTTCTTGAAAATGACTAGGAGATATTAATAAATCTCTTGAACTAGCTTCATCTGATAATACTAAAGCAATTCCTTCTGTTCCGACATTTTTAATTACTTTTATTTCTTCTTTTTTATTAATAAGTAATTTTGGAATTACAATTTCGGTTCTTCCCCAAATGAATCCTTTTTTGCTCCAACCTGTATCTTTTTCCGAACTATTTTTACTATTTGAATTTAGTCTATCCGCTATTTTTTGCATATCAGTTACTGTAAAATAATGTTCCATAACTAACTGTTGGAATTCACTATTGTCCATGTTTTTTAAATACTCGTCCAAATTTGTACTTTCCAAAATATCCTTTAAATATTGGTTTGCTCTCTTTATTTTTTCTGGTTCAAATATACCTTTAGCATTTACAACAGTTTCACCTGTCATCTCTCCAAGTATTTCGCTAATCGCCTCACCGTTCATTTCTCAAAATTTTTATATTATCAAAAGCTTTTAATCCATTATTCATTATTCTTTTCACTGATTAATAATCAGTATCCTCCTTTTTATATTTTTAATAAACATCTATAACCATTTTACCATGTTTTACATAAAATGTCAAAATAAATATTTAAATAAAGGAGCACATTGTGCTCCCCCTATTGGTTTGTGTATGTTTGCTTTGATGATTTATTAAGAGAATTGCCTATTTTGTCCATAAAGTCTGGAATATAGTCTAATAATCTATCTATTGATGAACAATGTTCTATTGGCAATAATCTAACATTATTTTCTTGTATTACTATAAATGCAACTGGGTTAATAGATACTCCTGCTCCAGAGCCACCTCCAAATGGTAGTTTATATTGTATTTGTTCTTCTTTTTCTTTTTTATTATATTCATTTATAGCTTCTCCTTTGAATTCACTACCTCCTGCTGCAAACCCAAATCCAACTTTTGAAACAGGAATTATTATTACATTGTTAATTGTCTCTATTGGTTCACCTATTATTGTATTTACATCAATCATATTGCGTATGCTATCCATCGCTGTAGTCATCAAACCTTCTATTGGATGTTCACTCATTTTTATCACTTTTTCCTTTCTTTAAATAGATATATATTATGTTTATAATATGTACTATTTTTAGTTGAAATATACAGTTGAGTTTGATGTAATATGCATTTTTGTTAATATATATGGGCATTATTTTATACCTATATTTATTTGGTATATACTTGCTTATAATGTGAGGTAGTATATTTGATATTACTATAGAGATAAGGGTTATCAATTCAGTTGTTAAAATAACATCTTCCAATCCTAAGTCTAACTCTAAATCCAAATAATCTAGCCTTATATTTAATTTTTTTAATATATTGATATTTTTAATTGTTAAAAGTTTTCTTCCTTTTTCTATATCAAATTTTTCTATGTTCATTTTTGAATACATCTTTCTTGCTCTCTCACTATTTAATTTAAAAGAAAATAATTTTATTTTTCCAAATAAATAAAATGATAATTTTATTTTATAATTTTTAGGAGTTATTGGAATGATGTTAGATAGCTCAAAATCTACAATTTCAAATTTAATTGTAGATAATACTATTATTATAAATACAGCAATTAATATTAAAAAGGTTAAAACTAACGGCATATGTAAATCTCCTTCACTATATTATTAGTTTTAACCTTTTTTTATATTTTAACCATTTTTTTGGTATTTTTCTACCAATATATCTCCAAATGTTTTTTCTTGCTTTGTCATAATTTTGTTTCTTCTAGATAATTCCAGCAAACCTGTAAATGCTGTAACAACCTCTTTTTTATTACATTTATTTAACGAAAATAACGTGTTAAATATAAATCTTTTTTTTCGTATTAATTCTTTAAACATTACTTTTACTTTATCTGCCACTGTATAGTTTTCTACTATTGCAATTTTTTCTATATTTTTAGCATTTTGATTTAATCTCTTTGAATTCCTATCTATTGCATCTTTATACAGCTGAACTATAATATCTTTTGAGTATTCTAATTCTAATTTTTGTTTAGGTAACTCTATTTTATCTGGTAATTTAAAAAATCTTTTAGAATTCTCTTTGTAATATTCGTTTAGCTTTTTGCTTATTTCTTTATATTTTTTATACTCTATAATTCTTCTTATTAGCTCTTCTTCTGATATTTCCTTTTCGTCTTCTTCTATTGATGGAAGAAGGCTTTTAGACTTTAAATATAGTAGTGTTGATGCCATTATTAAAAATTCACTTGTTATTTCCAAATTCATCTGTTCCATTTTGTTTAGATATTCTATATATTGGTCTGTAATTTCACTTATTTTTATGTCACATATATTCATTTTATTTTTATCAATTAAGTGACATAACAAGTCAAGTGGACCTTCAAAGTTTTGTAATTTTATTGCATATTTATTTGTTTCTAAAATTAATACATTTTGCATTTATTATTTCCCCTATTCTGTAATTCCTAATTATCTGAAAAAGCCTGTTTTATTGTATCTTGATTATATCCTTTTTTTCTTAAAAAAATTTTTATTTCGTCTTCTGACATTGTTTGCTGTTTTTTTAATATTATATTCTTAGCTGATTGAAGTTCATATTCCTCTAGTTGCTCGATAATACTACTAAAATATGTTTCTATTATATCACTGCTTATGCCTTTTGAATATAATTTATATTCAATTTCTTTTATTGATAAGTTTTGCAAGCTCATATATTCTATTACAGCTTTCTGGATATATAATTTATCATTTATATATCCATTTTCTTTTAATTCTTCAATTATATCTTCTAGCATATCTTTTTCTATAGCATTTGAAAATTTTTGAATTATTTCTTTTTCTGTTCTTTTTTTGTACATAATATATTTTAGTATTTTGGTCTTATTTTTGTCATATTCTATAATTAAATCCTCCATGGATATGCTCCTTCCAACGGCATATTTGCCAGAGTTATTCTTCTGGTTCGGTTTCTTGTTCTTCGTCTACTGTTTCTTCGCCTAAACTTTTTTCAAATGCTTCGTTGTATTTATCTCTTATTTTTTCTTCTATTTCTTTGGCAATTTGTGGATTTTCTTCTAAATATTTTTTTACATTTTCTCTACCTTGCGCTATCCTTTGTCCATTATAACTAAACCATGATCCACTTTTTTCTACTATGTCTAAATTAACTCCTAAGTCTAATATATTTCCTTCCTTTGATATTCCTTTTCCATATACTATATCAAACTCTGCTTCTCTAAATGGTGGTGCTACTTTGTTCTTTACAATTTTTACTTTTGCTCTATTTCCAACTACTTCTCCATCTTGCTTTATCTGTTCTATTTTCCTTATATCTAATCTTACCGATGAATAGAATTTTAATGCTCTTCCTCCTGGGGTTGTTTCAGGGTTTCCAAACATTACTCCTACTTTTTCTCTTAATTGATTTATAAATACTATAACAGATTTTGATTTATTTATTGCACCTGCTAGCTTTCTTAATGCTTGTGACATTAATCTCGCTTGTAAACCTATATGTGAATCTCCCATATCTCCATCTATTTCCGCTTTTGGAACTAATGCTGCCACTGAGTCAACTACAATTATATCAAGTGCACCACTTCTAACTAATGCTTCTGCTATCTCTAATGCCTGTTCTCCTGTGTCTGGTTGTGATACTATTAAATTATCTATATCTACTCCTAACTTTTTTGCATATACTGGGTCTAATGCATGTTCTGCATCTATAAATGCTGCTTCTCCTCCCATTTTTTGTGCTTCTGCTATCATATGTAATGCTAATGTGGTTTTTCCAGAAGATTCTGGTCCAAATACTTCTATTATTCTTCCTCTTGGAATTCCTCCTATTCCTAGTGCTATATCTAAACTTAATGCTCCTGTTGGTATTGCTTCTATATTCATTGCCGTAAAGTCTCCTAATTTCATTATAGATCCTTTACCAAATTGTTTTTCTATTTGACTTAATGCCATTTCTAATGCTTTTCTTTTTTCTGAATTTTCGTTACTCATATTTTTCCTCCTATTTCTTTTAAACATTTGTTTGTACTTATTATATATTAAATTTTTATTTTGTCAACACTTTTTTTCATTTTTTATTTTATTGTCTATACCATGTATCAATATTGTAGTAACATGTATAGTTGTTTGGCGATATTTCACCTATTAAGTTTGGACTACAAACCATTATATTTTTATTTCTGCACAAACCTATATATGGAACATCTTCTTGTGATATTTCTATTAACCTATTATACTTTTCTTTTAGTATAGTTCTATCTGTAGTATTATTTATATTTGTTAATGTTTCAAATATTTCTTCATTTTTATAATTAGCCAAATTGTTTTCAGCATACAATGTATTTAAATCCGGACTATATGAATTGTACATTCCAGTTAAAATAATATCATAATCCTTATTTTTTAAATACGAATTATATGTGCTTAATGATACTTTATTTATATATATTTTTATTCCTGCATCTTCTAACTGTTCTTTTATGCTTTCAGCAATTTTTACCCTTGTTTCATCTTCTGAATTTACTGCAAGATTCAATTCTATATACTTACCATCTTTTTGCCATTTGCCATAATTTAATTTCCACCCTGTTGCTTCTAGTATTTCTTTTGCTTTTTTTGCATTGTAACTATTTCTTTTTTCTTCTTTATATAAATAGCTCCCATAATCCAATATAAAATCAGATACATTATATTTGTTATTTAATACCTTAGACACCAAAGTATCTTTATCTATAAAGTAACTCATTGCCTGTCTAACTTCTTTGTTAGCCAAAATTTTATTGTCGCAATTTAGCGCTAAGTATATATATTCTCTTCCCTGATATTCTTTTAGGTTAATTCCTATAGTTCCAACATATTCTTGAATATTGGTATTACTTGTATTAATTAAGTCTATATTACCAAGTTTAAAGTTATTGTATAAATCTCCTACTGACGAATACTTATATATTTTGAGTTTTTCTATCTTAGCATTTTTTATTTCTATATTCCACCAACTGTTGTTTTTTTCTGCTTCTATATTATTTTCATTATCTTTAGTTATTTTATACATTCCTGTCCCAATTGGAATAGTTTTTAGAAAATCTTGGGTTTTATATTGTGTATTGCTTAGTATTGGAAATGTTAGTTTAAATTGAAACCATGGGTCTTCTGCGCTTAAATTAAGCCTTAATGTATTATAATCAATTTTTTCAACATTTTTTATATTGCTTACATTATTATAATATATTGAATTTGGCAGTTGTTTTATCTTGTCAATTGTAAATATTACATCTTCTAATGTAAAATTTGTATTATCTTGCCATTTGACATTATCTCTTATTTTTATTATATAACAATAATTATTTAGTTTTGAATATTCTTTTGCTAAACAGTCTTGTATTTGATATTGCTTATCTAATGTAAATAATGGTTCATAAATAATAGGTGACATATTTATTATCTCTTTATTTTTAGAAATTAAAGGATTTATGCTATCATATTCGGCTATTCCCAATCTCAATGAAGTAATCATTGTAACTTTTTCATAATGTAATTCATTTTCTGATATTTTTTGTGTATTCTTTCCATAAATTTTAAAAATTGCAAATCCTATTATTACTAATACTATCAATATAAATAAAATTCTAAATTTATTTTCTTTCATATTTAATTTTGTCCCTTTCCTCAATCATATTATAATATTATAAGTTTTATTGTCAAGCAATTATTTTTCTTTGCATCAAAAAGGCACACTATTTTTGTGTTAGTGTGCCCCCATATTCAATTAAGTATTATTTTCTAGATTCCACAATAAGTTTAATGCCTGTTCTGTCTTCTCCCTCTACTTCGACTTCCGCAAATGCTGGGATACATATTAAATCCACTCCCGCGGGTGCAACAAATCCTCTTGCTATCGCCACGGCTTTAACTGCTTGGTTCAGCGCTCCTGCTCCTATTGCTTGCATTTCTGCTTTGTTAGATTCTTTTACCAAACCAGCTATTGCTCCTGCAACTGAATTTGGATTTGATTTTGATGAGATTTTTAAAATTTCCATTTTTGCCTCCTGTTTTTTTTATTTTTTATTTCAACTATGTCTATATTTATATTACATTTTTTGGAAAATGTCTACTCTTTTTTGGAAGATTTTAGGAAATCTCATCGTGTTTTTCTTTGGTTTTTCGCCATTTATTTCATATTTATTCTTTCAATTTTTACAGTTCGACAATTATCTTCATTAATTTCAAAAATACATGCATTAAATATGCTTTCGCCTTCAGCTACCTTATACTTCTCTGGAAGAGATGTTAAAAATCTTTTTATAGATGCTTCTTTTTCCATTCCTATTACAGATTCTTTTGGGCCGGTCATTCCTAAATCTGTTATATATCCCATCCCTTTATTTGTAATATTCTCATCTGCTGTTTGAACATGTGTATGTGTTCCAAATAATACTGTTGCTGTTCCATCAATAAAGTATTTCATAGCTATTTTTTCAGCTGTTGCTTCTGCATGAAAATCTATAATTTTAATATCTGCTTTTACTTCATCTAATAATTCTTGTGCTACAGTAAATGGATTCTCAGAAAGAACGTGCATATCTGTTCTTCCTATTAAATTCATTACTGCAATTTTCTTGTTTTTGCATTCATATATACCAATTCCTTTACCAACCACGCCTTTTGAATAATTAGCTGGTCTTAATAATTTAGGATTATCTATAAAAGTAAATATATCCTTTTTCGCCCAGGTATGATTTCCCATTGTAATTACATCAACTTTTAGTTTTAATAATTCATTAAAATCTTTAGCTGTTATTCCCATCCCTGAGGCAACATTCTCTGCATTAACTATAGCAAAGTCTATGTTTTTTTCCTTTCTAATTTTAGGTAAAGTTTGCTTTAATATATTAAGCCCACATTCTCCTACTAAATCTCCTACTGCTAATATTTTCATTTGTCTATACCACCTTCCTAATAATTTTATATCTGGGTATCCTTCTACAAGTAAATATTTTATATGTTTTGTTACCCTGTGTCAATAAAGGCTCTAGCATTTTTTTGCTAGAGCCTTTATATACATTATTTAGCGTATTCAACTACTCTGGTTTCTCTTACAAGATTTACTTTTATTTGTCCTGGATATTCCATTTCATCCTCAACCTTTTTAGCTATGTCTCTTGCCATTAATCATCTCCTCCCGGGCAGCGAAACGAGCGTAGAGAGTATGGAGCCAAAGAAAGTTTCAGCACCCCATGCTGGAGCTCTTTGGGCGTTTTCCCATCCGGGGCATTGAGAGTTCCGCCAGGTACTCTCAAGCGAAGTTCTCGAACGGAATCACCCGTGTTCACTACATAGAACCAGAGGGAGCCTTGCCATACCAATGTACGGATTTTTACAATTTCATCTTTCCCTGTCTCTTTGAAACGACGCGGAGGAAGGACAGTGAATTGTTCAGCGAATGAAGCAAGCTGCTTCTCAGTTCCATAAGAGCCTATCAAGAAGCCTCCTTTCGAAAGTTGAATGGGATCTGCCCAGCGAAATGGATAAACATAACTGCGCATAGCATGAATTCCACCGGGATTCAATGTGCTGACACGCCATGGTATCTCTCGTAACCATGGAGCCTTCAAAGGATCGCGCTTTCCAAGAGGCGATTCCCAATATTTATCATGCAGATGAATGGCTGTAAGAGGTGCATTGCTCAAGATGGAGAAAGTAGCCTGAGTTGTATCATATCGTTTCAATGCACTTAGATATGGCTGTTTCTCTGGCGCACGGGAGTGAAACTTGTAACGATAGATTGCAGGTTGAGTCGTAATGGTTAAAATAGTATTGGGCAGAAGAGCAATTCTCTCTGGATCAATTCCTGCAGCAAGACAGTTTTTACGAACAAAATCAGGATCATTCCATGTTGAAGAATCATTTTCCACAGGTTGAGTTAGAGTCATGTTGATTCGGAATACCAGATCACTGCGCACCGCACGCAATTTCTCTGCAACACGGCGATAAAATTGCTCCAACTGCCTGCATCGCCACTCGATCCATTGCGGTCTGACATTCGCAAGCAACCAATCTGCGTACAATTTCCCGCGAAGAGGTGCTTTTCGATCAATGGGTATTTGAATTCCCGTATCGCGCTCAAAACTTTCAATCATAAAATCATTATATCCCGCC
>ENA-OPXC01000704-OPXC01000704.1-human-gut-metagenome-genome-assembly--contig:-NODE-704-length-28845-cov-2.589059_pt1 | contig 28845 bp, 39 predicted proteins | sample MGYA00241512_ERZ502016 | MGnify/ENA primary metagenome ERZ502016 (study PRJEB25962, sample SAMEA2043043) | human gut metagenome | biome: human gut; feature: human-associated habitat; material: faeces...
GTGTATCTCATTTGATTTGCATTTCTTATTCTTGTTAGCATATCTGCTATTTTATCTTGTACAAACATTATTATATCTCCTTTCTACCAACTAGACTTCTTAACGCCTGGAATTTGTCCTTTATTAGCAAGTTCTCTGAAGCAAATACGACATAATCCAAATTTTCTTAGTACACCATGAGGTCTACCACATCTTTTGCATCTAGTATAAGCTCTAACTTGAAATTTAGGTTTACGATTATTTTTTACAATCATACTTGTTTTTGCCATATTTTACTCTCCTTATCCTCTAAAAGGCATTCCAAATGCTTTTAGTAATGAACGTGCTTCATCATTAGATTTTGCAGTTGTTACAATAACAATATCCATTCCTCTAACTTTTAAAACATCGTCATAATTTATTTCAGGGAATATAAGTTGTTCTTTAACTCCCATAGTAAAGTTTCCTTTACCATCAAAACTTTTTGGTGATACACCTCTGAAATCTCTAACACGAGGAAGTGCAATCTTAATTAATTTTTCTAAGAAAGCATACATATTTTCACCACGAAGAGTTACTTTAACACCAATAGGTTGTCCCTCTCTTAATTTAAAACCAGCAATTGATTTATGAGCTTTAGTAACTACAGGTTTTTGACCAGCAATTAAAGTTAAATCTTTTACTGCAGCATCAATGAATTTAGAATCATTAGCGCCTTCACCAACACCCATATTAATTACGATTTTAGTGATTTTAGGAACTTGCATTACAGTAGTATAATTATATTCCTTCATTAAACTATTTTTAATTTCTTTTTCATATAAAGTTTTAAAATTACTCATAATTCACCTACTTTGCTTCCTTTTTGCTAGTAGTTTTCTTTTTTGAAGTTTCTTTCTTTGCTTCAGATTTAACTACTTTAGCTTTTTCTTCTTTATTATTGTTTATAACTTTTACATTAGATACATGAATAGGTGCTTCAATATCAAATATTCCACCTTTGTCTTCAGTAGTTCTAGGTTTAGAATGTTTCTTAACAATATTTAAACCCTCAACAACAACTTTATCTAATTTTTTATAAGTTTTAATTACTTTGCCTTCTTTACCTTTGTCTTTTCCAGCAATAACTAATACTTTATCTCCTACTTTAACTTTCATATATCCTCCTATAAAACCTCAGGTGCAAGTGATACAATTTTGTGATATTCTTTTTCACGAAGTTCTCTAGCAACTGGGCCTAAAACTCTTGTACCGATTGGAGTTTTATCATCTTTAATTAATACGCAAGCGTTATCATCAAATTTAATATAACTTCCATCTTTTCTTCTAACACCTTGAACAGTTCTTACTATAACTGCTTTTACAACTTTACCTTCTTTTACAGGACTATTAGGTATAGCTTTTTTAACAGTACCAACGATTACATCACCGATATTAGCACTTTTAACTTTACTTCCACCCATAACACGGATAACTAAAAGTTCTCTTGCACCAGAGTTATCAGTAACTTTTAATCTACTTTCTTGCATTACCATAATATTACCTCCTATAAAATTACAGCTTTTTCAATAACTTTAACTAATTCATATCTTTTAGTTTTTGATAAAGGTCTAGTCATTGAAATTCTAACTGTATCTCCTACTTTTGCTTCATTCTTTTCATCATGAGCAGCATATTTTTTAGAATATTTAACTCTTTTACCATATAATGGATGTGTTTTATAAGTTTCTACTAAAACAGTAATTGTTTTATCGTTTTTATCACTAACAACTTTACCAATTAATTCTTGTTTTGCTTTTTCCATTATTTTTCACCATCCATTTCTCTTTCTGTTAATACAGTTTTAAGTCTTGCAATTTCTTTACGAAGTTGTCTTAAAACTACAGGTTTTTCTAAAGTTCCAGAAGATTGAGCTAATCTATTTTTAAATAGTTCTTCTTTATCTTCTATGATCTTCTTTTTAATATCTTCATTACTTAATTTTCTTATTTCATTAATTTCCAAGAGTTTCACTCTCCTTCATAACAAATTTAGTTTTGATTGAAAGCTTATGAGAAGCAAGTCTTAAAGCTTCTCTAGCAATTTCTTCAGAAACATCACTAATTTCAAACATGATCTTTCCTTGTTTAACAACTGCTACCCATTCTTCAACGTTACCTTTACCTTTACCTTGTCTAGTTTCTAGAGGTTTTCTAGTTCTTGGCATATGTGGGAATATATTAATATATACTTTACCACCACGTTTCATATAACGAGTCATTGCAATACGTGCAGCTTCAATTTGTCTAGCAGAAATCCATCCGCCTTCCATAGCCATAAGGCCAAATTCACCATTATTTAGGGTAAGATTTCCTTTTGCTTTGCCTTCATAACTTAGTCTATGACTTTTACGATATTTAGTTCTTTTTGGCATTAACATCTTTCATCTCTCCCTTCTTAACATTTCTAGTTTTAAGTATTTCATCTTTATAAATCCATACTTTAACTCCGATTTTTCCGTAGATTGTATTTGCTTCACTTGTAGCATAATCTACATCAGCTCTAATTGTATGTAAAGGTACTGTACCTTCAGTATAGCCTTCAGTTCTAGCCATTTCAGCTCCACCAAGTCTTCCTGATACAGCAGTTTTAATACCTTTAGCACCAGCTTTCATTGTATTTCTGATAGCTCTTTTTTGAACACTTCTAAAAGGTGCACGAGCTTCAATTTGCATTGCTATATTATCTGCAACAAGTTGAGCATTTAAATCAGGGTTCTTTTCTTCAACTATGTTAATATAAATTTCTTCATTAACTAGTTTAGAGATTTTCTTTCTAAGTTTTTCAATATCTTCTCCACCACGGCCAATTATAACACCAGGTCTTGCAGTATAAATTGTAAGTTCAACTTTATTTTTTCTTCTTTCAATTACTACTTTAGATATAGAAGCACTTTTAAGATTTTTTTCAATATATTCTCTTATTTTGATATCGTTAATTAATTTAGTTGAGTAATCTTTTTCAGCATACCAACGAGAATCCCAATCTTTATTAACACCAATACGATATCCTATAGGATTAACTTTTTGTCCCATAATTATTTAGCCTCCTTATTATCAGTAACATAAATTACAATATGACTTGTTCTTTTATCATGTCTATCAACATTTCCTCTTGAAGCAAATTGAATTCTCTTGTAGATTGGTCCTGGATTAATAAAACATTTACTAATAACTAAATCATTTTCATTTGCACCATTATTATTTACTGCATTTGCAACTGCTGAGTTTAAAACTTTTAATATCATTCTACTAGCTTTAGTATTAGTATTTTCAAGAATTCCTCTTGCAGTTTCAACATCTTTTCCACGAATTAAATCCATAGTCATTCTTGCAAGTCTAGGTTTAATCATTGCAGTATTATGTTTTGCATAAGTTTCCATGTTACCTCCTATTTATTTCCAGCATGGCCAGTAAATTTACGAGTTTGTGAAAATTCTCCTAATTTATGACCAACCATTTCTTCAGTAATATATACAGGTATAAAATCTTTACCATTATGAACTGCAATTGTATGTCCTACAAATTCAGGATAAATAGTACTTCTTCTTGACCAAGTTTTTACTACTGATTTTTTATTTTCTTCATTTAATTTATTAATTTTTTTCATAATGCTATCATCAACGAAAGCACCTTTTTTTAAACTTCTTGCCATTATTCCTCCCTATTTAGTCTTCCTACTTATAATAAGTTTACTAGATGCCTTTTTAGGTTTTCTAGTTTTAACACCAAGAGCAGGTTTACCCCAAGGAGTCATTGGACTCTTTCTACCAATTGGAGCACGTCCTTCTCCACCACCATGTGGGTGATCGTTAGGGTTCATTACAGAACCACGGTTTGTAGGTCTAATTCCAAGATATCTAGTTCTACCTGCTTTACCAATATTAACTAGGTTAGCATCTTCATTACCAACAACACCGATTGTTGCCATACATCTATCAAGAACTTTTCTTGTTTCTCCAGATTGAAGTCTAAGAAGAACATATTTATCTTCTCTACCAAGAATTTGAGCAGATGAACCAGCACTACGGCAAATTTCAGCACCTTTACCAGGTTTAAGTTCTATGCAATGAACAAGTGTACCTACTGGAATATTTTTAAGTGGTAATGCATTACCAACTTTAATATCAGCATTTTCACCATTTTCAATGATAGCGCCTACTTTTAAATCTTTTGGAGCAATAATATATCTTTTTTCTCCATCTTTATAGTTAATTAAAGCAATATTTGCTGTTCTGTTTGGATCATATTCAATGGTTGCAACTTTACCTGTAACACCGATTTTATTTCTTTTAAAATCAATTACACGATATTTTCTTTTAGCTCCACCACCAATGTGTCTAACAGTCATTTTACCTTGATTATTTCTACCACCAGTTTTTTTAACTTTACCAAGTAATCCTTTAGTAGGAGTTTTTGTTGTGATTTCTTCATTAACAAGAGTACTCATGCCTCTTCTACCATTTGTAACTGGTTTATAATGTCTTATAGCCATAATTTCTCCTTTCTACTAAAGTTCTATAGAAGAACCGTCTTTTAATGTTACCATTGCTTTTTTATAAGTCTTTGTTCTTCCTTGATACTTTCCAACTCTTCTTTTTTTAGATTTAGTGTTTAGAGTATTAACACTTTTAACTTCTACTTTAAAAGCATCTTCAATAGCTTTTTTAATTTCAGTTTTAGTAGCATCCTTAGCAACTTTAAATGTATAAACATTTTCACTTCTTAATGCCATACTTTTTTCAGTAACTACTGGTGCAATTATAATTTCAGAATAATGTCTCATTATTTAAGTGCCTCCTCTACCATTTTAATACTTGCTTCATCAAATACAACGTAATCAGCGTTTAAAATATCATAAACATTGATTTCATCAGGAAATAATACAAGTACATTATTTAAATTTCTTGTTGCCATATATAAGTTTTCTGCTTCTTCACTAGCAACAAATAATACTTTTCCATCAAGTTTTAAATTATTTAATAATTCAACACCTGTTTTTGTTTTAAAATTATCTAATTTAAGGTTATCAATAACCATTAATTTCTTTTCATTTAATTTATTAACTAAAGCGCTTTTTAATGCTAAAACTCTTTCTTTACGATTAATTTTAAATGAATAATCTCTAGGAGTAGGTCCAAATACAATTCCACCTTTTCTCCATTGAGCAGCACGAATAGATCCTTGTCTTGCTCTACCAGTACCTTTTTGTTTCCATGGTTTTCTTCCACCACCTGATACTTCACTTCTTGTTTTTACTTTTGCAGTACCTTGTCTTGAAGCATTAAGTTGAAGTCTAACCATTTTTTTCATAGCAAGTTCATTAACTTCAATTCCAAAAACTTCAGAATTTAAAGTAATATCACTAACTTTTTCGCCTTTTAAATTATTAATACTTAACTTTGTCATTTTTATCCTCCTTTAAAAGACTACTTGTCTTCCTTTACTTCAGTAACTGTTTCAGTTTCTACAGGAGTTACTACTTCTTCAGCATCTACTACAGATTCCTCATAACTAATAATTTCCTTTGGATTAACTTTTTTGTTACCTTTGATTGCAGTTTTAATTAAAACGATTGAATTTTTAGCACCAGGAACATTACCACTAATTAAAATATAATTTTCATTAGTATTTGTTTCGATGATTTCAAGGTTTTGAATTGTAACTGTTTCAACTCCCATATGTCCTGCAAGTTTTTTACCTTTTAGAACTCTTTTTGGAAGCATAGTTCCAAGTGAACCTGGTCTTCTATGATAATGTGAACCATGACCCATAGGTCCTCTTGATTGATTGTGTCTTTTAATAACACCAGCAAATCCTTTACCTTTTGTAGTTCCAGTTACATCAACTATTTCTCCAACAGTAAATAAATCTGCAGTAATCTCATCTCCTATATTATAAGAGCCTTCATAGTCTCTTATTTCTTTTAAGAAGCGCTTAGGAGTTGTATTTGCTTTTTTTGCACTTCCGATTTCAGCCTTATTGGCTCTATTTGCTTTTTTGTCAATTGCGCCAAGTTGGATTGCATTATAACCATCTTTTTCTGTAGTTTTAACTTGCATTACTTTATTTGGTAGAACTTCAACAACTGTAACAGGGATTAGTTTACCATCTTTAGTAAATACGCTAGTCATTCCAACTTTACGTCCTAAGATTCCTTTCATTTTCTCTTTCCTTCCTTTTCTTATAATTTAATATTGATTTGAACGCCACTTGGTAAATCTAAATGAGATAGCGCATCAACTGTTTCTTTGCTTGGGTTTTTAATATCAATAAGTCTCTTGTGAGTTCTTCTTTCAAATTGTTCACGAGAATCTTTATATTTATGTACAGCTCTTAATACTGTAAATTTTTCAATTTCAGTAGGTAGAGGCACAGGTCCTGATATTTCTCCCCCAGTTCTTTTTACTGTTTCACATATTTTTCCAGCAGCTACATCAAGTATTCTGTGGTCATATGCTTTTAAAGTAATACGAATTTCTTGTTTTGCCATTTTTTCTTTCTCCTTTCGTCTATATTAAATATAGGCATGCTCCGTACAAATTACCCAATAAACTATAAAATATATTTACCAACTATTCCTAGTGTATCAGCAACCTCGCACATCACAGCAGTCATACATATTCAATATTATCATAAAGTAACCTCCAAATGCAAGTGTTTTTTGGCATTTTTTTGAAAAATTAAAAAATGTGAAACAATAAATATATGTTTCATCCATTTAAATGCAAGTAAGCACATTTTAAATAAAATTGAAAACATGCTTACTTGCACCCACTTTTAAAAAAATACTATAATATTACCTTTTATAAATGATATCTCTATATTCCTTCTCATACTTAAGTAATTTTTCTTCTCTACCTTTTTTAATATTATTATTTGGATTAACCATCCTTAAACCATTTTTTAAAAAATCGGCAAATGTTAATGATATCAAGGAATTATTTTTTATATCATAAAGCAATCCATCAATATTATATTGAATCGCTGAAAATAAATCTTCAGAAAGCCACAAATCTATCTTTGTACCATTATATTTAAACTTAAATCCACCTAATCTATTTCTATCTGGATGTATTTTATAAATTTTAAATACTTCATTAATCCATTTTTCATCATTTCCAAGAACAACAAAATCTAGGTCTTTTGGAATTTTTGCAACTAATAAATCTCTAATACCACCACCTAATAAATAAATATTAGAATGCTTGGATATTGTATATGCAGGATAAAAATGGTTTTCAATATATATTTGAATCCTCATTTGAAAATTTATATCACGCATAAACTCATCAGCGTTATCATTATATTTAATTTCTAAATCCATATATTTTACCTACAACATTGCTTGTTATTTAAAATCTTCACTTTCAATTAATGAATAACTTGTCATTTCTGAAGGTATACTTATATCCATATAATCAAGTATAGTTGGTGCAACATTAGTTAAATCTCCACCTTCTTTTAACTTGACTTTTGAATCATTTATTACAAAAGGGACCTTTTCATAACTATGTGTTGTACACGGAGTACCATCCTCATAAAGCATAGTATCAGCATTACCATGATCCGCCAAAAGAATTACTGTATAAAAATTATCTTCAGCAACTTGCAATATTTTACTAAAGCAAATATCAAGTGCCATACATGCTTTTGTTGTGGCTTCCATATTTCCAGTATGACCTACCATATCTGGGTTTGCAAAATTAACTAAAATAAAGTCATAATCATCCTCTATTGCATTAATAACTTTTTTAGTTACACTTACAGCACTCATTTCAGGTTTCAAATCATAAGTTGCAACATCTGGAGATGGAATATGAAATTTATCAACACCATCAAGTTTTCCTTCATAACCTTCATCAAAAAAATATGTAACATGAGGATATTTCTCACTTTCAGCAATTCTTGCTTGTGTCATACCAAGTTTAGATAAATAGATTCCTAAACTATTATTAATATCAGGTTCATTTATAAGTACATTTGCTTTTATAAGTTTGTCATGATTAAAGAAAGTAAACACTTCAAGATTAGGCATTAACGTAACATCAAATTCTGTAAATTTAGGATTTGTTAAAGCAAGTAATATTTGTTTACTTCTGTCAGAACGATAATTCATCCATATAAGAACATCACCATCTTTTATAGTTCCTTCCCTATTAATCATCATAGGTCTTAGAAATTCATCGGTAATACCTTTGTCATAACTAGACTTTAGAGCATTTTCTATATTAAGAATTTCAATGCCTCTACCTTTTGTAACTAAATCATAATATACTTTAGTTCTATCATAATTTTTATCACGATCCATAGCATAGTATCTTCCACATATACTAGCAATACAACCCACTTTATTTTTTTGAATGTTTTTTTCAATTAATGATATATAATTATATGCTGCTTTACTATCTGTGTCTCTGCCATCTGTAATTAAATGAAAAAATATCTTTGTAAATCCAATTTTGATTAAATATTCATACATTTTTATAAAATCATCAATACCAGCATGAACATTACCATCACTTGCAAGACCCATTAAATGAATAGTTTTCGAAGTTAATCCTTTTAGTTTTTGAATATTTTCATCTTCATTTAAATATAGATTATCTAAATATTCATCAGTTAAAACTTCTCTACTTTTAATAAGTCTTCCTGCACCAATAGTTTGATGACCTATTTCACTATTGCCAAACTGTCCATCATGAAGTCCTACATAGTGTCCACTTGCAAAAAGTGTTGTATGGGGATTTTCATTATAAAATTTATTAAAATTAACCATGTTCGCATTAATAATTGCATTACCATAGTCACTTTCTTTCATTCCAAATCCATCAAATATTATTGTTAAAATTTTTTTCATAATCACAATTCTTTCTAGAAAAATAATAACACATGATTAACAAAATAGCAAATAAAATAGACTTTATACTAAGCCTATTTTAAAGAAACTACATTTTTAGAATTATTCATCGAAGAGGCAATTGATATCATTTCTTTCAAAGATAAATCTTCACTTGCCATATAATAATCTATATTATTCGAGGTCCAATAAATTGAGTTTGTTGATAAAGCAGCAATAGTATCATTTAAAATAACTGGTTCTCCATAAACAGGAATAATTTCATGTTCTTGGGATTTTATAGCTCCTTCTTCAACTAAGACAAAGTTTTTTCCTCCAGAATATGTTAATATAATTCGAGAATTATCGTCAGTATTTACCGTTTCTGAACTACTTAAATATGTTTCTGAAGGCATATAAAGAGGATAAATTGCAGTTTCTATACTACCCATAGTTTGCTTTTCTGTACATTCTTCATCTTTACAATCAGTTTCCTCTACTTGAACATATTTTTTTAAGTCAAATAAATCTGTAGAAAGTCCTGCTTTTAAATCTAAATCTTCAACTTGAAATTTAATTTTAACTATGTCATTACCATAAACTTCTACTTTATGTAGGTTAAAATCTTTATTTAAATATATTTTTTGATATTTTAGTTCTTCGTTATTTGGATAATTTACGGTAGTTTTAATTATATAGCCATCTTCATTTTTAGATATTTCTTTATTATTATCATTTTTTATATCTTTTATTAATGAGGATAAAACATATGACTGTGATGAATTATCTGGCCAAGTACTTTCGAATTTAAAACTTTTATTTAGGGAAGGCGTAATAACATATAAACCATCATTATTTCTTAAAATAATTTGTTTATGTTCATTTGCTTTATTAACCATATCAACTTTATAATAGTTACCATCAAGATAATTTACCTCAACATTATATTTAAATATTTCTTCATCATTTTGTAGTTCTAAATTACCAATAATTTTATATGATTTAGACTTTTCCACTCTCTTTTGAAATTCCTTTGAAGCGTCAATGTTATTACCTTTAGAACACCCCATAACAAGAAATAAAATAAAAAATATACCAATCTTTTTTAACATCATGTACTCTCCTTTTCTAATAAAATATATTTTAAGTAATTAAAAATATTCATGAATAAAAAAATAATTTTGGAGAAAAATAAATAATAGAAAGGAATGTTATGCAAACAATTCAAAAAGTTACTTTAATATTTACTATTATAGGAGCCTTAAACTGGGGCTTAATAGGATTTTTTAATTTTAATTTAGTTGAATCACTTTTTGGTGTTCAATCTACAATTACAAATATAATATATGCAATTGTAGGAATATGTGCACTTATAAATATTGGACTTTTATTTAAAAACTTTGATTCAATAGAAAAATAACCACATTAATTAATGTGGTTATTTTATTTAAGATATTCTTACTTTTATAACAGAGGATACAACATAAGTAACAAGTGGATTATTATTTTCAATTTTTACTTCAACATCGTGATCACCCGCACCTAGGCCAGATAAATCAACATATGCTTTAATATTATTAACATCAACTTTATCAAGTGATGATGCAACACCTTTACAAATTACTGATATTGCAGAATCAGAAATAATATTTGCAGTTAATCCACTTCCTAAATTCTTTTTACTTATATTAGTAAGTTCTACTGTTTTTTGTTCTTCATTACCAAATGTTAATGATACTGTTATCGTACTTGCGGACATATATCTAACACCATTAGGTTTAGTAAGTGTTACATTATATGTTTTAGCAGTATCACCACCAAGACCATCTACATTAATAGTAATTGGTATTGATTTAATTTTTGATATATCTTCTTCATTACCATATGCTGTTATAGAATAATCATTATTATTATTTATTAATATCTTAGCAATACTTTTGCCAGAAATTAAATTACCTGTTGTTTTTACTTCAACTGGAATATTTTCTGAATAACTATCAAGTACAACAGTAGCACTTAAAGTACTAGGAACTATTTCAACATTATTTAAAAGTTTTCCTGCATTATCATATGCTACTAAAGCAATATTATCTATATCATAAGAACCAGCCTCAACAAAATCCGGATTAGATAAATCAACTAAAGCTTTAATCCAAGCAATTTTTTTAAGAGCGCTTTCGCTACCCTTAACTACAACCTCTGATTTGGAAAGTCCTATACTTTTAACACTTAACTTAGAATCTAATTTATCTTGATTAATTAATTCATAAGTAACTGATGAAACACTACTAACTTTATTTTTAATCATTACTTGTACATATGATGGGTCTAAGCTATATTTCAAATTATTTATTGATTTTGCATAAGTAAAATACACTTTATATGCAGTATCTGAAGCAGTATACTCTGTTAAATCAAGAGTAACTTCATATTCTCCGAGTTGTTTAGCAAGATAAATATCACTTTTTCTACCAGAAATCATAATATTTACATCAGTTGGAGCTCCCTCAACAACATAAGCTTCCTCATTATATTTAATATTAACAGGTACATTACTTATAACTTCAGTTTTATCCTCAACGAAAGATATTGCTTTGGAATCCACTAATAAGAAAAGAACTATTGCTAATATCAAAGATAAAAATATAAGGAAATTTGGTTTATTAAGAAGTTTATCTAATAAGCCACCATTTTTTTTAAGAGCTTTTTGAATATTATAAATTAGTCTACTTATTGGTACAACTATCAAAACATCAATTAACTTATATAATTTTCTAAAAAACTTACGCATCTTGATCCTCCAATTCTTCACTATCATCAGCATCAAAGAATATTTCAGTTTTATTACTTAATTCATCTAATAAAATACTTCTAAATTCTTCTAATGTTAAATTATAGTGTAATTCACTGTCCATTGCAATTGAAAGACGTCCTGTTTCCTCAGAGGCAACTAAAGCAATTGCATCACTTTCTTCAGCAATTCCTAATGCAGCTCTATGTCTTGTTCCAAGCTTTTTAGAAATAGCTTGATTCATACTTGTTTTAAATACAGAGCCAGCGCAAGTAATCTTATCACCTTGAATAATTACTCCACCATCATGAAGGGCTGAATTAGGATAAAATAATGATTCTAATAATGAATCTGAAATATCTGCATATATCTTTGTTGAATTTTCAATATATTCCTGAAGTGATACTTCTCTTTCAATAACAATTAAAGCACCTATTCTATTTTTACGGAAATAATCCATTGCTTTCATTATTTCATTAACAAGTTTTTCACGTTCAGAAATTGATAAGACTCTATGCCTTCCTAAAAGTTGAGTTCTACCAATTGACTCTAAAACAGCTCTAATTTCTGGTTGAAATACAACTATAATAGCAAGAGGTCCCCATTCAATGGCATACTCTAAAATAACTCCAACAGTATATAAATTTAATAAATCACTTATAAATTTTACTATTAAAATTATTATTACACCTTTAACTATTAAAGCCATTTTTGTATTATTCTTAACATTTTTTAAAATATAATAAAAGGCAATCCAAACAAAACATATATCTATGACTTTTGTTATAATTGACCATATATTTGCTAAATTCATTTTTACTCTCCTTAACTATTTTATATTATATCAAAAATTATTTAAAAGATAAAGGCAAAAAAAATGTGAATTTTAATTTCACATTTTTGGAGTTTCATTTGAACCAAAAGTACTTTGTTCATTAATACTTTGAATTTTTTTGTCTTTTTTCTTCTTAATAGAAACATCTTTTTTAGAGCTTTGATTAGAAATATATCCAATTAAAGCCAAAACCAATAATGAACTTATAATTATAAATACAATATAATACTTTGTAACAAAATCAATTAACATTTCCATATTACTCTGCCTTTATACTTCCAGATGAAGGTACTATTTGAATAAATGTATTTCCATCATTAACTTTAAGTTCAGTGCCATCTTCATATGTATACTTTGTTTGACTACTACGGCTATCTTTTTTCCACTTAATTGGTATCATATAGCCATCACTAAAATAATAACCACTACCAGAACCAATATTTTTTATATCTTGTCTACCCTTATTTTCTCCATCATTTATTGTATAATTATCAACTTGATAAGCAATTATATTTTTAAAATGATACTGCTGTTTAGTTACATAATCAGTATGTGGACCAATTTCTGTACTTCTTAAATAATATTTATTACTTTCATCATATTCATAATATACTTTAGTTCCAGATGAATAAACTAAACTAATTTTATTTGCAGATGAAGATCCCTCTAAAGAAGACATATCAATTTCATCAGCATTATAATTTAAAAGATAATTTTTATTTCTTTCTTTCCTAAATTTATTTGTTCCTTTATTTAATTTTTCAATACTTGTAAATAATGTATGTTCTGATAATACATTTAATGAGGTATCACGCCATCCAGTTTTAGAGTTGTCTACAACTACACGTTCAATTCCTAGTTTAGAAAAATCACTTTGTGCCTGTGGACTTTGACCATGATGAACATAAATTGCATCATTTTCTAGTGCATAATCTAAAAAATAATGTCTTGCACTTCTTATTGAACCAATTCTTTCAGTACTTTGATCTATAAATAAAGCCAAATATCTACTTATACCACCCTCGACTATAATTTCATACATTAAATAGGCATCTTGAAGTCCACTTTGTAAAGGTCGTGCAACACTAATGTTATTAATCATTACGGCAAATGGTCTTGATGTAGAATCTTCATTAACTATTTTAACTTTTTTTACTTCTACACTTTGATTATCATCCTTTTTACTTGTATTATTTAATGGGTTTTTTTTGTTTTTATTCAATAAAATAACTGATATAACTATTGCAATCACAATTAATGCTAATGCTATAGAACTTAATATTATTTTATTTTTTTTAGTTAATTTTTTCATATCATTTTCCTACTTTCTCTTTCTAAATCTCTTTTTTTAATAGATTCTCTTTTGTCATATAATTTTTTTCCTTTACAAACACCCACTAAAACTTTTGCTCTATTATTTTTTAAATATACTTTTAATGGTATTAAGGTATAACCATTTTGATTAATTTCCTCTTTTAATTTATATATTTCTCTTTTATGTAGTAAAAGTTTTCTTTCATGATATTCATCGTGATTAAATATACTTGCTTCATTATATTTAGCAATAAACATATTAATTATATAACATTCATTATCTTTAATTCTTACATAACTATCTTTAATATTACAAGAACCATTTCTAATAGATTTAATTTCACTACCATTTAAAACTATTCCACATTCAATTTCTTTTTCTACAAAATAATTGAAATATGCTGCTTTATTTTTTATCTCTATCATTTGTATCTCCAATAATTTCAAAATCTATTGTAGAATTTTCTTTTGAGGCACCAGTTACTCTAACCTTAACTTGCTGACCTAAGGAATATCTTATTTTTCCATCAGAAACAAGAGATAAAAGATTAGGTACATAAGTACAGAATCCTTTTAAAGTTGAAATATGTACTAAACCTTCGATTAAATTAGGTAATTTAACAAATAATCCAAAATTAGTTACTCCAGAAATAATTCCTGTATACTCCTGGCCAATATGGCTTTCCATATATTCAGCCATCTTCATATCAAGAACTTCTCTTTCAGCACTTTGAGCATCAACTTCTTTTTTACTTGCATGTTCACAAGCATCAGGAAGATAATTTTCATAATATCTTATTGTAGGCATATTAACCATATTTTCAAATAAATATTTATGAAGTAATGTATGAACCATTAAATCTGGAAATCTTCTTATTGGTGAAGTAAAATGAGTATATATTTTACTTGCTAATCCAAAATGTCCTATATTATTTGAGCTATAAACAGCTTTTTTCATACTTCTTAAAAGCATATCACTTAATATTTCAAATTCTTTCTTTTCATGAAGTGAATCTAATATATCCTGCATCTTCTTTGGAGTAATATCTTCAGTAGAAACATCTAATTTATAACCAAGTAATTTAACAAAATTAACAAAATCCTCAATCTTTTCAGGATTAGGTTTACCATGAATTCTATATACAAAAGGTAAATCCATATTATATATATGAGTTGCAACAGTTTCATTTGCCGCTATCATAAAGTCTTCGATTAATTTTTCACCATCAAGTTGTTGTCTTTTTACAACATCAATTGCCTTACCATTTTCATCCTGAATAATTTTTGCTTCATCAAGATCAAAATCAATATAACCACGATTTATTTTTTCTTTTCGTAAAATTTGAGCAAGTTCGTGCATAAGTTTTAAATCATCAGCAAAATTTTCATAACCTTCAGGAATAATATCTTCCATAATAATTTTATTTACATTTTTATATGTCATTTTCTTTTTACTATTAATTACACTTGGAAAAATATCATGGTCTACTATCTTACCTCTTGTATCTATTTTCATAACGCAACTAATTGTAAGTCTATCAACACCCTCATTTAATGAGCATATTCCATTTGAAAGTTCATGAGGAAGCATTGGTAATACAGTATCTGCTAAATAAGACGATGTTCCTTTTTCATAAGCACTTTCAAATAAAGGGCTTCCCTCTTTTACATAATTTGTAACATCTGCTATATGAACACCCAAAATATAATAACCATCTTCTTTTTTAATACTAACTGCATCATCAATATCTTTTGTATCATCACCATCTATTGTAAATATAACTTCGTTTCTTAGATCAGTTCTACCAACTAATTCTTTTTCAGAAACGCTTGTTACCATATTAGCAACTTGATTTTTTACTTCATCTGAAACATCTAAAGAAATTTCGTGTTTACATGCAATAGATAAAATATCAACCCCTGGATCATTTTTATGTCCCAAAACTTTTATTACATCTGCTAAATAAAGATTACTTGCTAACTCTTTTTGAATTTTTACAAGCACTTTATGTCCTTCAACTAAATGAGAACTTGTTTCTTTAGTAAGTTTAACTTTAATCTTTTTCTTTTTATCATCAAGGGCAAATTCTAAATTACCATTTTTAGTTTTAACCATTTCTCCTACTAAAAGATTAATATCTCTTTTTAAAATATTAACAACAATTCCCTCATCATTTTGAACATCTATTTCTACAAAATCGCCATCTACTGCACCATTTAAGTTTTCTCTTTTAACAAAAGTATCTTCATCAAATTTTGTATCAACAAAGCCATTTCCATGTTTATTAATATGGATTATTCCTGTTAAAAGTGAAGAACATTTTTCCATTAAAATAAATTTGTCCTTTTTACTTTTATGAACAATTCCTTCGGTTACAAGAGCATCCATATTTTTTTGAAGTTCTTTATAATCCTCAACACTTGTTAAATTTAATAAATCATTTATTTCTATTAAACTTAGTCCTTTACTTTCATTACTTAATTTTTCTATTATTTTATCTTTCATTAACATACACCCCATTTACATTTTTCACTTGCATTTTTACTATTAGTACAATTATCTATTGTTGATAAATAATATCTATTTCCATTACATTCATAATAATAATCTTTAAATTTTTGTGAATTTATTGTTATATTAACAACATCCTCCCGTTCAAATTTAGCATTATCTTCTTTAGCAGGATTAACTTTATCATATATTTTTTCGTCTAAATTGCCATTTTCCACCAACTCAGAAAGTTTTATAGTGTTATCAATTTTACATCTTTCCTTATTGCTTGAAAGCATACAATATGCTTGTGCACTACTTAAAACTTCCTTCATTAAAGTTTCATTATTATTATCTTTAGTATTTTGACTTAATTTAGTCATACTTAAACCTACAGTAACACCTAAAACAGATATTATTGCAAGTACAACAATTAATTCAACTAATGTAAAACCTTTTTTATTTTTTTTCATCATAATATAATTATATATTACTATTTAAATAATTTCAACTTATAAAAAAAAGAAGGCAAGCCCTCTTATTTCAAAAATAATATAAATGATATTATAAAGAATACAATTCCTAAAGCAAGCGTTAATCTACTTATAAATAACTCTGCTCCTCTTTCTTTCATATTCTTAAATAATGCTTCATTTCCACCAGTAATAATATTTCCAGCATCAGATGCTTTATTGCTTTGTAATAATACAATAACAATAAGAAGTACTGATACCACTAATAAAATAGTTTCTAACATATTATTTTTCCCCGCTTTCTTTTATTGCTTCTTCAAGTTCAGTTTTACTCATTTTTGAATAATTTTTAATTTTCTTTTCTTTTGCAATTTCTTTTAATTCATCAATAGTTTTAATTTTAGATTCATCAGATGTTTCCTCAAAAACTTTTTCTGATGGAATTGTTCCATTATCAACAATATAATCAATTTGTTCTTTATTTAGAGTTTCATATTTCATTAAAGCATCTGAAAGTAACATAATTAATCCTTCATTATCAGCAACAATCTTTTTAGCTTTTTCATAACATTCATCAATTATTTTTCTTGTTGCTCTATCAATTTCTAAAGCAACTTGATCAGAAAAATCTTTACTCTTAGCATAGTCTCTACCTAAGAAAACATTTTTTTCTCTTTCTTCATATTGCATAGGTCCTAGTTCACTCATACCATATTCAGTAACCATACTTCTTGCAATAGCAGTAGCTTTCTTAAAATCATCTGATGCACCAGTACTCATTTCATGTAGGAAGTGTTCTTCACTAACACGGCCTCCAAGTAAACCAGTAATTCTTCCTAATAATTCATTTTTAGTCATAATAGAAAGTTTTTCTTCTTTTGGAAGCATCATAGTATAGCCTCCAGCCATTCCACGTGGAATAATAGTTATTTTATGAACAACTTCTGCATATTCATTTTTAAGACCAATAACTGCATGTCCTGCTTCGTGTAATGAAACAAGTTTTTTCTCTTTATCAGTAATTTTTCTTGTAGTTTTTGCAGGTCCAAGAAGTACTCTATCTGTAGCTTCATCAATTTCATCAATTGTTATTTTATCCTTATTTCTACGTACAGCAAGAAGTGCTGCTTCATTAAGTAAGTTTTCTAAATCGGCACCACTAAAACCTGGAGTTCTTGCAGCAATTGCAGATAATTTAACTGATTTATCTAATATTTTATTTTTTGCATGAACTTTTAATATTGCTTCTCTTTCATTTGAATCTGGAAGACTAACAGTAACTTGTCTATCAAATCTACCTGGTCTAAGAAGTGCTGGGTCTAATACATCTGGTCTATTTGTAGCAGCTATAATAATAATTCCTTCATTAGCTCCAAATCCATCCATTTCTGTAAGAAGTTGGTTTAATGTTTGCTCTCTTTCATCATGGCCACCACCAAGACCTGTTCCTCTTTGACGACCAACAGCATCTATTTCATCAATAAAAATTAAGCAAGGTGCATTTCTTTTAGCCTCTTTAAACATATCTCTAACTCTTGAAGCACCAACACCTACGAATAATTCAACAAAGTCTGAACCACTTATGTAGAAAAATGGTACATTTGCTTCGCCTGCGATAGCTTTAGCAAGTAAAGTTTTACCAGTTCCCGGAGGACCTACTAGTAAAACACCTTTAGGTATTCTAGCACCCATACTTTGAAACTTTTTAGGATTTTTTAAGAAATCTATTAGTTCTTCAACTTCTTCTTTTTCCTCTTTAAGTCCAGCTACATCTTTAAATGATTTTTTATCTTTATCATCACTTAATCTTGCTTTACTTCTACCAAAATCCATTGAATTTTTATTTGAACTAGCTAACTTATTAAATAATGAGTATGCTACCATTACTACTATAATAATTGGTAAAACATTTACTACAATATATAATAATGCACTAGATCCTGGATCTTTGTTAGTATCATATTTTTCAATATCATTTTTTTGAACATATTCAATAATTTGAGGTATTTCATCTTCAACAACTTTAGTTTTAAATGATTCACCATCTTTATATGATGATAATTTTCCTTCAACATAATAAATTGATTCACTACTTTTTGGAGTAATTACAATTTCTTTTACTTCATTATTTTCAAGAGCAGTAAGTAGTTTTCCTGTTGATAAATTGTTAACAGTCATTCCTTGAAAATTAAGAACAACCATTATAATCCCAATTATCATACCCATTACTAAATAAGGTCCTAATAATTTTATAAAAGAAGTTTTCTTTGCATTTTTCATTTAATCATTTCCTTTCGCATAAAAGTATTATATCATACTTTTCATTTTTTCCTACATCAAATTTACTTTTTTTTATACCTGGTAACCATAATATATTATTTTTACTATCTATCACAATAGGTATATTATTTCTTTTATCAATATCAATCTTTTCGTTTATTAGTATATCTTTAACTTTTTTCGTTCCTAAATTTTTAACTTGCATTTTATCTCCGGTTTTTCTAGTTCTAATTATAAGGGGAAGTTTTACTTTAGATAAATCAAGTCTTAAAACATTATTACTATTTCCATCATAGTTTGAAACTTTATGAATAATATATTCATCATTTTCAAAGTAATCATCAAATTCTATAGAATAATTATCCTGAAGAAGTTCTTTTTTAATAACAAATTCATTATATTTTTTCTGAGCAACATAACCATTATTTAAGTTAATTTTTGCATTACTTTTTTTAGATTCCATTAACTTTAATATTTCCATCAAAGTATTATCATTTATTTCTAAAATATCATTTTTTTGAATATCCTTAATTAAATATTCAATAGTTTTTCTTCGTATAAATGGTTTTTCTTTTATTAATACCTCTAAATTAATCGTACTTCCCTTGATAACATTAAGTTTTTTAATATAACCATTTATGAAATCATCATATTCTTCGAGTTCCTCACTAAACTTCAAATATTTTAAATGAATATTTTTATCTTCTTTTTTTAAAAATGGAATAATATTTTTTCGATAACGATTTCTTTGATGTTCATCACTATTATTAGTCTCATCAATAAAATATTTAATTTGATTGTTATCTAAATACTCAATTATGTCCTTTTTAGTAACATATAATAAAGGTCTTAAATATTTATTATTTTCTTTTTTTATTCCAATATAGCCAGATAATTTAGAACCCCTTGTTAAACGCATTAGTATTGTTTCAATTAAATCATCACCATGATGTGCAGTTAAAATGTATTTTCCATGATACTTTTCAAGAAGCTCATTTAAAAATTCATATCTTTTATTTCTAGCATTACATTCAAAGTTAGCAAGAGTATTAAATGTAAGTTCCAAACCCTCGAATTTTAGATTATTTTTATTTGCGAACCCCTTAACATATTCAAATTCCTCTTTAGAACTTTCTCTAACATTATGATTAACACATGCTACAATAATATTATTTGTTACTGATTTTACGATATCTAAAAGACACATGGAATCTGGTCCACCAGAACAAGCCACAATAACTGTGTCTTCATTTGATAATTTAGATTTTAAAAATTCAATTACATTATTCATACGATTAATATAATACCAAATTATTTTTGTTTTACAAGTACTTTTTTATTATTTTTATATTTTATCAAATGATATTCCTCTAAAGTTAAAATATTTTCATTATGCATAATGTATGAAACATCTTTACCAACATACCTTAAATGCCAACATTCATAAGAAAATCCTGTTATATCTTCCTTACCTTTTGGATACCTTAGAATAAAACCATACTTATAAGCATTATTATGTATCCACTGCACCTCATTAAATGAATCATCAAAATTATCTACATACATATTATTTATAATTAATGCAAAATCTAATGCAAGACCAGTTTGATGTTCAGACTGACCAGGTAACGCTACTGTTTTATATGCAGATAATCCTTTTTTTAATAAATTATAATTTAATATGTATTTTTGATATTCATAGGGTCTATAACCAGAATCCACTATCATATTAACTCCATTATAAAGACCTTCGAGGCGAAATAATAAAAACATTTGATAAGCTTCCTCATCTAAAAAAGTTAACATATTATCTTTTAATTTAGGTGTTTCAATTAACTTTACTTTTACCAAGTTTTCTGGTATAAATTCTTTTTCTAATGGATTAAACCTATTAACTAAAATATCTTTGTTCATTTCATTTCCTTAACATTGTAAATAAGCATATCCATTATTTCTCCATTTAAAATACTCTCTGGATCATTACTTTCAAAGTTTGTACGATAATCCTTAACAAGTTTGTAAGGTTCTAAAATATAACTTCGTATTTGACTTCCAAAATTTATACTATCGTTATTTTTTAATTTATTTGTTAAGGTTTCATTCTTTTCAAGTTCTAGTAAATATAGTTTATTTTTTAAAATTTCCATAGCAATCTCTTTATTACGGAGTTGACTTCTTTCATTTTGAACTGCCACTACAATTTTTGATGGAAGGTGAGTTATTCTTACAGCAGAGTTACTTGTATTAACACTTTGTCCTCCTGCACCTGATGAATGATATACATCAATTTTTAAATCATTTTCATTTATTTCAATATCAATATTTTTTTTAATTTCAGGAGTTACATTAACTGAGGCAAATGAAGTATGTCTTCGAGAATTAGAATCAAAGGGAGATATTCTTACAAGTCTATGAACACCACTTTCATATTTCAAAAGACCATAAGCATTTTCCGAAGATATTTTAATATTAACCGACTTAATACCTGCTTCTTCACCTTTCTGTAAATAAATAACTTCGTATTTAAATTTATTCTTTTCACAAAATTTTTCATACATTTCAAGAAGCATATTGGCAAAATCACAACTTTCTGTTCCACCGGCACCTGGATGTATTTCTAAATAACAGTTAAGATTATCAAATTCACCCTTAAAATATGTATCATATTCCAACTCCTCAATTTTTTTTGATAAACTTATAATTTCTTCATCAGTTACTAAATCAATAAGCTGTAAATCATCACTTATTTCCTCATTTAAGGAGTTATATTCTTTTACCTCTTTTTGTTTTCTACTAAGGGCTGTTAATACTTCGGTAGATTTTACAGAATCATTATAAAAACCCTCCTCTAAAGTTTTATTTTTTAATTCTTCTATTTCCTTATTTATTTTAGAAATGTCAAAGCGACCTCCCAATTACTTCTAATCTTTCTTTTAAACTAATTAATTTTTCTTTCATAATTTTCCTTTCTTTTTCTTACTTTATGATAAACTTCTTCAAAACTATCATTTTTATCAATGTCACATTCCATATTAAAATATTTATTAATGAATTTAATTATGTAACATAAATTATGCATAAAATATTTTTCTTTATCTTTACTATTATCTATTGAATGATTTTCAAAATCAATTATTTTTATAGAACCATCCACAATTAAAAAATTATTTGGATGAATATCTATATAAAATATATCATTTTCATATAATGATTTTAATATATTTAAAACTTTCAATAAATCATAGTATTCTTTTTCAAATATATTAATTCCTTTTATTGAATTTAAATAACTAAATATTGTTTGACTATTTTTATATAGATAAATAATTTGACCTATGACTTCATTTTCTATTGTAACAACTCCTAAAGGGAAATCAACATTTTTTATTAAATGTTGTTTGGACTGTAAAAAGGAAATTAACTTATCATCATAATGTCTACGATATTTATATTTTTCAAAATCTCTATATATTCTATAAGCATAATCTTCATCGTTAATACTAGGCATTTGATATAAAAATATTCCATCATAATCACCCTTTGCTGTAGCAAAATTATTATTTTCCTTCTTTGTTTCAGTAATAAATTTTCCTAAAAAATCTCTTAGTTCACTAAGCGAAGAAAAGCCAACATTAACTATATTAGCAAAATTTTCACCATAATTATTTTGAAAGCCTCTTTCAATTTGCATAAATCTCCTTTAGTCCCTTTTTATAAAAATAGTATATCATACAAATTATAAAAAAGATATTGTTAGCCTTTAAAATTTGGTCCTAACCAATATCTTGCAATAACATCTGCAAAAAATAAAACTGATAATATAATGAAAACAATATTTACCTTTTTTTGGTCTTTCATTGTTACAAATTTAATTAATAATGGTTGAATTAAATATATTCCAATTAAAGCAACAATACCAAATTTTAAATCAGGGATAAGTGCAATCCTACCTTGAAAATTTAATAGCCTATCACTATAATCCCATAAGTTTTTGAAGTTACCTCCAGTAAAATCAATTATATATGTAGCAAAAAGTTCCACTAAAGTAGAAAATACAACTGATTCAATAAAAAGAAGAATTGGTCTAATATTTATTTTTCCAATTTTAACTTTCTTTTCTTTAAATCTATAAAATATTCCTACAATAACAAGACCACCAAAACCATAAATAGGTAGCCAAGGTCCAAATAAAACGCCTCTATTACATAATACATTATCTTCAATTATAAATAATAATTCTTCATAAATCCATCCAATTATAGAGTAAAATATAAAAAATAATAATAAATCTCTTAAAAAAATAAATTTACTTTTATTTGAATATTTAACACCAAATAGTTTATTCATATTGCACCTCTTATTATTAGAGTAACATATGTTTTTATAATCAAAAATAGTAATATACAAAATTATACAAATTATTTACATTTTTTTATAGTTCTACTGTAAAACGATTCATATTTTTCTTTGATTTCATATGGTAAAATACTGACAAGTTCAAATTTAATAAGACCTTGTAATCTTATATAATATTCATCTTCATCTTTTTGCTTAGAATTAAGATTAGCAAATTTTAATAAATCATTAAGTTCATTTAATTTATCAATTTTCTCTTTAATTTTATCATTCGGTATTTTATCTATTTCTTTTTTCATTATTTCAATCTCATTATCAAAATTAAATCTATGAACATTTTCTGGATTAAATATTTTATCAATTACTATAGAATTATCATTTAATAAGCCATTTATGATAGATACCAAAGGTGAGTAAGTATATTCATAATATGAATAATGATATATATCCTCTACCGGAGAATAAAAATCATTATATTCACGATATCCTACAAGTTTTTGAGAAAAAAATCTAATTTCACTTTCGTCACTTTGATTTTGACTATATATTCTTTCTGATAAACTAGGTAAATTCACATCATCATATTCAAAATGTTTAATTGTACTACACTTTGATTTAACTTCCTCAAGTAACAAAGAAACTTCATTTTTATCAAATGAAACCTCATATTTATGTACCCCATCTTCTTCTTTTTTAAAATAAAACATGTACCCTCCTTGTGTATTTTTTACACTTTAATTATAAGTGTATTTTAGACACTTGTCAATAAAAAAGATATCATTTTGACATCTTAATCATATTTATAGAAACCCTCTTTTGTTGATTTACCAAGTTTTCCCTCATCAATATATTTTTGTAAAAGTTTAGCAATAGCTTTAAAATTATATGGTGCTAAAAATGATGGAACTTTTAAATACATTGAAACTATTTCATATGCAGTTTTAAGCCCAATAATATCAAGTATTTCAAAAGGCCCTTTAGGTGAACCTGTTCCTTTTTTCCAAGCTAAATCAATACTTTCTACATCTGAAATTTCATTTGCAAGTAAATATGCTTGATTATAATCTCTTTTTCTAAGTGACTTTTTAGAAAGCGGAGTATAAGTAATCATATCAAATTGCATAAAATAATTTTCTTGAATGCATTTTGCCATATCACGTGCAAAGCGTTTTGAAAGAAAAGGCATATAAGCGCTTTTGAAATTTAAAACAGCACGCTTAACATTATCTTGATATAAATACGGTGCCACAATTTGCTTATATTCACTTTTATGCTTGTCGCAATTACATTTTTCCTTACTGACGCCGCAATATGTGCAATAAGGTGGCTTATTAACAGGTAAATTCTCGCAATCGGGACAAACCGTTTTATCAAATTCAATTACTTCACCGCAAAATTCGCATCTTTTAGTAAAAAATATATTTGATATTTTCTCTAAAACAATTTTTAAATCACTAATCATACTGTAACATACGGCTCAATCTTTGCAAAAGTAGAGTCCCCGATACCCTTAATTTCCTTAAGTTGAGAAACGTTTGTATATCCTCCGAGATAATCACGGTATTCCAAAATAGCCTGTGCTTTGGTATCGCCTATTCCATCAATTGAAACTAAATCTTCATAAGTGCAAGTATTCAAATTAACAGGATAAGAAACACTTTGAGCAGAAGAATGTTGAGAAGATTTACTATTTAACACAGTTGTTTGAGTATCAGCGCCTGAATTTTTAAAAGATGCATCATTTTTGTCAGACGATGAAGTCTTAATCGAGGTTTGGGAAAGCGTATCTTGCAACTGAGATAAAGGGGTTTCATTGACCTTAGGTTGAGAAATACCGTAAAATACAAGCAAAACAGAAACAAGAATACAACAAACACCTATTGCGATTATGCCTTGTCTTTTTGAAGCGCTCATCTTTTTTTACCTCTGTTTTTCCCTGAATAATTATTCTTATGTGAATTCTTATTTTGATATCTGTTATTTTTATTCATATTTTTATTATTTTGCCATACTTATTTATAAAGCGTTAGAGGTTTATATGAGTGGTGTATTTAATTTTATTATTGGTATTTTAATAGGTTTTGGCGCAATTCTACCAGGTGTTAGCAGTGGAGTTTTTTGTGTTATTTTTGGAATTTATGAAAAACTGGTAGATTCTGTTTTAAACTTGTTTAAAGATTTTAAAAAGAATTTTGCTTTTTTATTTCCAATTGGACTTGGTGCTTTCTTTGGAATTGTTCTTTTTGGAAATGTAATAAAATATTTTTTTAATACTTTTAAGTTTCAGGCTTGTTATGCATTTATTGGTTTGATTCTTGGTACTGTCCCTGCCTTATTTAAACAAACTAATTTTGATAAGTGTATTCAATTAAAAAAGCTTTTGCCTCTTATTATATCTTTTAGCGTAGGAGTTTTATTAATTGTATTTGAAAATCACTTTTATTTTACTAATATTGTTTTAGCTTTTATTTACAATCCTTTTTATTTAGTATTTGCAGGTTTTATAATGTCTATTGGGATTGTTGTGCCAGGTGTTAGTAATACTATAATTCTAATGTGTCTTGGAGTTTATTCTGAATACATTTCTGCTATTGCAAGTGTTAATTTAAGATTCCTTATTCCTTTGGCAATCGGTGTTTTACTAGGTAGCATTGTTTGGCTTAAAATTATTAATATTTTATTAAAGAAATATCATCAGTCTACTTTCTTAGCAATAATAGGATTTACTCTTGGTTCTATTTTCGTGCTTTATCCTGGATTTTCCTTTGATTTAACTGGATTAATTTCAATTATAATTATGATTGTTTCTTTGGTTCTTTCTTATAAGTTGGCCAAATATGAAAAAGTGCAATAATTTTCATCTTAAAAGTTATGGAACCTATTGTACTCTACACAAACAAAGAGCGAGCCTGTGCTCGCTCCTAGTTTATTTTTTTCTTCTTAATATCCATCCTTGTTTTACTTCATATGGTATTGTTAGTTTTACTGTTTGTCCAAGTTTTCCAGGATTTACTGTTTCTATTTTTTCTCCTGTTTCACTGTCAAATAGTTCTTTTATTTCAAAGTCTTCCGCTTCTATTTTATTTGGTATTATTAGCTCTAGTACATCACCAACTTTTAATTTATTTTTGATTTCTATTGTTGATATTTCTCCAGCTGGCTTGTCTTCTATTATTTTTCCACCAAATTCAAAGTTGGGATTATATTGCTTTCCTTCATACTCTTGGAAGTCCTTATTATTTCTATCATTAAAATAGAATGTTGTAAGTCCTCTTGTTTTTATTTTTTCTAGTTCTTTTAAGTATTTAGTATAATCATAATTTTCTGTATCTTTAATATAATCATCTATTGCATTTCTATACACATTTACTACACTTGCTAGATAGTATTCTGTTTTTAGTCTGCCTTCTATCTTTAAGCTATCTACGCCCATTTCTATTATTTGTGGAATCTCCTTTATCAAACACAAATCTTTTGATGATAATATGTATGTTCCATTTTCATCTGTTTCAACTGGCATTAGATTTCCCGGTTTATTCTTTTCTTCTAAATACATATTATATGCCCATCTACAGCTTTGTGAACAATCACCTAAGTTTGCTGACCTGCAAGATAAATATTCGCTTAAGAAACATCTTCCAGAATATGCCCAGCACAAAGCGCCGTGTATAAACATTTCAACTTCTAAATCTTCTGGCTTATTCTTCATTATCTCTTGAATTTGGTCTTTGCTTGTTTCTCTGCCTAGAATTACTCTTTTAGCTCCATTATCATACCAAAACTTTGCAGCATGATAGCTTACAACATTTGCCTGAGTACTTACATGTATTTCTATGTTTGGAGCAATCTCTCTAATCTTTTGAATAACTCCACCGTCAGAAGCAATTATTGCATCAACATGTACTTCATCTAGCATTTTTACCTGCTTTTCAATTTCTTCATAATTTGTGTCCCATGCATAAATATTTAGTGCTGCATACACTTTTTTTCCAATGCTGTGTGCATATTTTATTGTTTTTTCCAAGTCGTTATCGTCAACTTCTGCTCTACTTCTAAGTGAAAGTGAAGCAGTTCCGCAATATACAGCATCGGCTCCATACATAAATGCAACCTTAGCTTTTTCAAAAGACCCTGCTGGGGCCAATAATTCTGGTTTTTTCATTTCATAATCTCCTATTATTATTTCTTTATTCTATCATACTTGAGCTGTAACTATTTTTTAATTCTTTTCTTTGTAATTGCCAGTCCATCTCCAACTTTCAATATTTCAGTTTCAAGTTCTGGATTTTCAGTAGTTTCCTTAATATACTGTCTTAAATGAGTAACAGCTGTACGTTGTTTGTGCTTATTGTAATCACTCATTACATAACCTTTATACAAAACGTTATCTGCAAAAATAATTCCATCATCTTTTAACATTCTCAATGCATGCTCCAAGAAAAATGGATATTTTCCCTTAGCAGCATCTATAAAAACAACATCATATTTATCATTCATAGTTGGGAGAATTTCGACAGCGTCTCCTTCATAGATGTTTATCTTTTCTTCTACTCCAACCTTTTTTATATTCTCTTTAGCTTCTGCAATTCTTTCTTCATCTCTTTCAATAGTGTCAATCTTTCCACCATCTTTTAAATATTCAGAAAAACACATTGCAGAATATCCAACAGCTGTACCAATTTCGAGTATTTTTTCTGGTCTCTTCTCTGTTAAATATTTATCTATAACTTCTAATGTGTCATCCATTATTATTGGAATATGTCTTTCAAGTGCATATTCTTTTATTTTTAGTAGTTCAACTTTGTTCATTTTACTTTTCCCTCTTATATATTATCTCAATTCTTATAAACTCGATATTAATTATAACACTAAAAGCACCATTTTAGCAAGTTTTATAAAAAAATCAAACTTTTTATGTAAAACCGCATGTTTTGACAAACTTTGCAATTTCTTTATTATATAGTACTAAATGGTGGACATGTCCCCTGAGAGGAGGTGAGATTATGTCTTGTCGTAAACAGAAGAGAAGTGGTACTGACAAAATCGTAAAGTTGCTAAAAAACTTACATAAGATTTTAAAGCAGGCCTTAGCGGTTGTGGAAGTACTAAAATCTATTATTGATTTATTTCAGTAATAGAAAAACAGGCATCTCACAAATGCCTGTTTTTTTTTGCAATTTTCATTGCGGTGGTTTCACCCTTTAATTTGGTGTCACTTTATGTCTTGCGATTGTTACAATAATATTATACTACATTTTCATTTTTTTGCAATAAAGTTTATATATTTTCCAAAAGAATCGTTCGACAAAATTTTCGCCCAATAGGGACACCCCTTTTGGGGCGAAAAAGAATTGATTCTTCGAGCGAAGTTGTTTTCTCTCAAAGAATCAATTTTTCTATCTTCTTGCAGCTTTTTCTCTGTCTTTGTTGTTTAGTATTACTTTTCTTA
>ENA-OPXC01000749-OPXC01000749.1-human-gut-metagenome-genome-assembly--contig:-NODE-749-length-27545-cov-1.919134_pt1 | contig 27545 bp, 24 predicted proteins | sample MGYA00241512_ERZ502016 | MGnify/ENA primary metagenome ERZ502016 (study PRJEB25962, sample SAMEA2043043) | human gut metagenome | biome: human gut; feature: human-associated habitat; material: faeces...
ATGCTGGTACTTTCCCATGATGAGGTTGTGCACCTGAAATGCTCTATGCTCAATAAAATGCCGGGCTTTTATAAAGATAAATTCGCAAATCTGCGAGTAGGATATACTTATATGTTCACACATTGCGGTAAGAAGCTTCTGTTTATGGGACAGGATTTCGGACAGGACTGCGAATGGTCGGAAGAAAGAGAGCTGGAGTGGCATTATCTCGAAGATAAAGAGCACAGCTCCATGAAATATTATACGCAGAAGCTGCTGGAGATCTACAACAAATACCCATGTCTGTCTGAAAATGACAATAACTGGAAGAGCTTTGAATGGATCAATGCGGATGATAAGGACAGAAGCATTTACAGCTATATGAGAAAATCGGAAAACGGCAGAAATAATATACTGGTCGTTTTGAATATGACACCAATGGAACGGAAAGACTATCAGCTCGGTGTTGATAAAAAGAAAAAGTATAAACTGCTTTTAAACAGCGATGATGTGGATTTTGGTGGAAACGGTGGTACAATTCCGAAAGAAATCACTGCAAAAGCAGTGAAATGTGATAACAAACCATATTCCCTGACATTTGATCTGCCGGCTTATGGTGCTGCATTGTTCTTGTTTTAAACAGCATTCTCTTTAGAAAAAAGAAAAAGAATCCGAAATAAAAGGTAAGCACATTGTGCTTACCTTTTTTGTAGTGAGGAAGGAAATCAAGCACAAGCGAAGCTTGTATTTGATTTCACCCGAACGTACAACGAGAAAATCGTAAAGTGCGAAGCACGACTGACGGCAAGACCGGCAGGATTTTTGAGTTATGGCGACAAGGAAAGAAACCCAGAAAAGAGGATCCTATGAGAATCAACTTTACGAATATACAGGTCAATCAGGAAAAAGAAATATCAAAAGCACAGACAGCAGAAAAGAAAGAGATAAGAGCTGCTGCTGTATTTGCAGAAAATCCGTTTTCAGCTACGCAGACAAAACAGGGTATTTACGATAAACAGGGAAAAACGATGGAGGATATCCAGGCAGAAACTTCTTATGTGGATACTGCCTCTTTAAAAGATTATATGACAGTCATGGCAAATACCATGTCTGCGGATGATTATCAGACACTTGTAAAGGACGGCGTAAATCCGGGCAGGATCGAAGCAGGTGATGCTGTTACGATCATGGATCACATCAAGGCGGAAATGGCAAAATCCGGTACTGTGATCACAGGTTTTAACAGCAGTGATGATTTTTCACTGGATAAGCTGACAGCACTTGCTGGTGATGCAGGTTATGCACAGAGTCTGATGGCAGCATTTTCCGAAAATGACATTCCACCTACGGAAGACAATGTAAGGGAAGTGGTAGATGCAAAAGATCTTGCCATGCAGATCGGTGATGTTACGGATGATATGAAGCAGTATCTTTTGGAAAATGAACTGCCTGTTACGATCGAAAATACATATAAAGCGAAATTTGCCGCCACCTATCAGGGACAGGAAAAGGATCAGGCAGTGGCAGCAGATCCTGCATTTGCCAAGCAGATAGGCAGTGTGATTGAAGAAGCAGGGCTTGTTGCGGATGAACAGACAAAAGCAGATTGTATGTGGCTTGTCGGAATAGATATTCCACTGACAGCGGAGCATCTTCTGTTGCTGCAGGATATGAATCGTATGGAGCAGGGGAATGAAGCTGCTGTTACAGAAAAGATAGTAGAAGCGTTAAAAGAAGGAAAAGCACCGAAAGAAGCACTTCTTGCCGGAGAAAGCCTTCTGGAAAAAGCAGAAAAGATCATAGATGAGGCTGCTTCTATCAGTGATGAAGCTGTTGATAAGGTTGTTTCTAAGGGACAGATCTGTAATATCCGGAATCTGGCAAAAGCACAGAACGATCTGGAGATGCAGAAAGAAGCTTCCGTTTCATCCGGTGATATTATGGAAACGGATGTGCAGCTGTCCGGGCAGCAGATCCATGCAAGGCGTGTTATGGAAGAAGTACGGCTTCAGATGACAGTCAGAGCCAATCTGCTTCTCTTACAGAGCGATTATGCGATTGATACACAGCCAATCGAAGATCTTGTGGAAAACCTTAAGAAAATAGAGCAGCAAAGTGGAGAAACCATGGGAATTTCTCTTCCGGATGAAGCGATGGATGAGGTTTGGAAGGAAAACAGCCATAAGATTATGCAGATCGGTCAGATGCCTGCAGCAATCCTCGGCCCGATCGGCAGACAGATCGGCGGTTATCAGCTTTCCGGTATTTATGAGGCAGGTCTGAGCCGTCAGAGCCAGTACCAGAAGGCAGGAGAAAGCTATGAAGCACTGATGACACAGCCAAGAGCGGATCTGGGAGATTCCATCAAAGATGCGTTCCGGAATGTAGATGATCTGCTTTTCGAAAACGAAATGGAAGCTACGGATGCAAACAGAAGAGCTGTCCGTATTTTAGCTTATAACCGGCAGGAGATCACAAAAGAGAATATTGAAGAAGTAAGATACGCAGATGCAAAGCTGCAGAACTTGCTTTCTGAAATGACACCTGCCAGAGTGCTTCAGATGATACGGGAAGGTGTCAATCCGCTGGAGGAGACAGTGGATGAGCTGACTGCTTATCTGCAAAATCAGCAGACAGCCTATGTGGATAACGAAGAAAGATTCAGCCGGTATTTATATAAGCTGGAGCAGGAAAAATCCATTTCCGCAGAAGAAAGAGCATCTTATATCGGTATTTACCGTCTGATCCGCCAGATTGAAAAGGGAGATGGAAAAGCGATCGGAACCGTTGTTGCAAGCGGGCAGGAACTTAGTTTTTCCAATCTGCTTTCTGCGGTCAGAACGGGGCAGAAAAAGAAAGTAGATGTAAAGGTAGATAATGATTTTGGTCTGCAGAAGGATGTACTGCAAAAAGGAGAAAGTATTTCTGACCAGATCGACAGCTATTACCGGTATCAGGCAAAGGAGCTGTTTGATGCACTTTCCATGGAAACCGTGCAGACGGAAATGGAAAGCATTTCTATCATGCAGAGCAGGGAAGAGCTTGTGCAGATGCGGGAAGATCTGACAGTGCAGGAGCCTGTAGTTGAATTTCTGACAGCTTTCGGACAGCCTGTGCATGCACAGAATATGGCAGCAGCAAAACAGATATTTAACAGTCGCGGAGATATGTTCAGAAAAATAAAGGATGCAGAGTCTGAAATGGAAGAGACAGATATTTTTCCGGATGTCGACGCTGCTTTTGAAGAACTGTTATCTCATTTTAACGATGTGGAAGAAGCAAAGCAGTCTTATAAGGACTTTACCGATACAATGCAGGAAGCAGTGGAGGAAGCTGTTTATGAACAGTCGGATCTGCTCGATATCAAAGCACTTTCTTTGGTTGCCAAGCAGCTTTGTTTATCTTCTCATCTGGCAAAAGAGGAATGCTATGAAATGCCCGCTGTGATACGCGGAGAACTGACAAGTGTTACTGTCCGCTTCCGTCATACAGAGCAGAAAGAAGCATTCGCTTCTTTACAGGTAACTTTGACGGATGGAGAGATCATAGCTGCAAAGTGCAGACAGGAAAATGGCAGAATAACAGGATATATCGGCTGTAACAGGGAAGATACCATGCAGAAATTACAGGAAAAAGAGGAAGATTTTAAACAGTCTGTTCTTTCGGAAACAGGATATTCTGCCGATATTACTATTGTATATAGTCAGGATATTAAAAATTCTTATTATGATACGGAGCAGTCTGCAGGGAAGCAGATGCATACAAATACAGAAAACCGGTCAGAAGAGGTACAGGGAAGTCATACTTCTGCAAATGGTCTGTATCAGACAGCAAAACAGCTGATCAGACTGTTAATGGAATTATAAGCGGAAAGGTGAACAGGTATGAAGATCAATTACAATGTATCGGCGGTTGTAGCCAATGCAGCACTTACAGTGAATGAAAAAAAGTTTAATGTTTCAACAGAGAGATTATCGACAGGTTATAAGGTAAATCATGCAAAGGAAAATCCATCCGGAATTGCGATCGCAAAGCGTATGAATGCACAGCTCAAGGGGCTTTCACAGTCTAAGGATAATGCAAGTACGGCAGTTTCCGTTGTCAGCACGGCAGAAGGTGCACTGACAGAAATACAGTCCATGATACAGCGTATGAATGAGCTTTCCGTACAGGCAGCAACAGGTACAAAAACAGATTCCGACAGGGAATCCATTCAGGCAGAGATAAAAGAGCTGAAAGAAGAAATCGAACGTATGAAAAATGATACGGAATTTAACGGCAAAAAGCTGTTAAACGGCGATTGCGATCTAAAAGGCTATGCAGATGCAAAGGGCATTAAGGTAAGCTATTATTCCGATGAAACACCGGTCGCAAATTATAAGTTCAGTCTGGTAAATCCGATCCCGCTTGATCAGGATGGAAATGTAGATCTGAAAGACGGTAGTGTAACACTTCTGCAGGATGGCAGTGAAAATGCATTCCCGAAAGATGCCAAGATCACTTATGACGGCGACAAAGTAACTGTCACAGCAGCAAATGAATTTGAGATCACATTTAAAGTAGATAAGAATGTTACAACAACAAGCCAGGATGGCAGCATTTCACTTGATATCACCGGAATCGGAGCCATGCGCGTCCAGATCGGAGCCAATGAAGGACAGGTGCTTGCGATTCGTATTCCGGAGGTTTCTCTGGATACACTTGGTCTTTCCGATATCGATATTTCCACACAGGAAGGTGCACAGCGGGCAATAGAACTTTCCAAGCAGGCAAATGCTTATATTTCTTCTGTCCGATCCAGAATAGGTGCTTATGAGAACAGACTGGAGCATACACAGAGCAGCCTCGGTGTCACAGAAGAAAATGTGACAAGTGCTTTCTCCCGTATCATGGATACAGATATGGCAGAGGAAATGACAGAATATGCAAACCAGCAGGTGCTCAATCAGGCAGGCATTTCCGTTCTGACACAGGCGAACCAGAGACCGGCAGAAGTACTGCAACTGTTACAATAATTGTCATATATTTGCGTCAGCAAATGTATGACCAAATAACTTGCAAAGCAAGTTATAGAATAATTGCCACATATTTGCGAAGCTTGTCACATATTTGCGTCAGCAAATGTGCGACCAAAATGTGCGGCCAAATAACTTGCAAAGCAAGTTATAGGACATTAGAGGACTCCTACATGACAAACGAAAAAAAACAGGAATTTACACTGCGGATCACGCAGGCAAACAAAAGCCAGCTCATTGTGCTGTTATATGAAATTTTTCTGCAATATATGGAAGATGCAAAAGATGCGCTTGCGGACGGACAGAAAGATGCTTTTCACAGAAGCATGGAAAAATCCATTGACTGTCTGCGGGAGCTGACAGATAGCGTGCAGGAAAAAAATGAGCTTGGCAGAACTGTTCTGGGTTTATACTTATATGTCAGCAGGCAGCTTGGCATAGCCCTTGGCAGTAAAAAAGCAGAACCGCTTTTTGAAGCAGAAAAGGTGATGCGCAGACTTTACGAAATATATAAAGAAGATGCTGTCAACGATACGAGTGATCCTGTCATGCAGAAGAGCCAGCAGGTTTATGCAGGTCTGACCTACGGACGGGAAAATCTGACAGTCAGCAGTCAGGATGGCAGCAGCAGTCGCGGTTTTTACGCATAAGACAGATAATAAAAATAGTAATATTATGATACATCCTTTTCACAGGATAATAAAATTTTAGATAAAAACAAAGAATAAAAACAAGCCAATGCTGCAAAACCAAAAAAGAACAACAGGCTTCCGATCATGACCAGATTTTTGCCCGAAAGAGATGAAAGAAAAAGTAAAAAGGCAGGGATAAACAGGATCAGAATGGTTGTTGGCAGATTACTGAGACTCAGCAGTATGGCATTTTTTAAAGTGTCTTTTAAAGTTGCTTCATAAAAAGAAAGCAGCGGAAACGCATAAATGATAATGGAAAATAACACAAACAGCAGAATCAGAAACGGAACTTGTAGCAATACATATTTCCGGTCAAGTATAAAACAGACAATATACAAATCTGTCAGGAAAAAAGCACATAAAAGAAAAAGACAGATCCATAAAGGCGTTGCAGATTTAAACTGCTTTCGAAAACAATGCATATAGTTTTTATGGATTGAAATACCTTCTTTCCGGATCATTTTAATACTTGTATTATATAATGCGCAAAGTGAACTCCCTATTGTAAAAAGAGGGAGCGATGTCAGAATAAAGAGAAAATTAAGTTCCATCAGATCAAAAAAACATTCTAAAATCCGAATCAGTGGATTATCAGCCTGAAAAAAATCCTTCATAAAAATCATTCCTTTCTTTAAATCATCCATATTATAAATTGAGTATACAGGAAATATGTGTTTATTGTTAGTACGAAATACATATTTGGCAAGAATTGCAAAATAAAAAGCAAGAATCGTAAAGAATCAAATATAAAAAAATGTATAATAAAGTTATGTTATTACACAACGGGGCCTGTTATTGGGAATAGCAATGCAAAGTAAAAAACAAAGGGTATTGTAAGGAGGAAAAAAATGAAGAAGTTAATTGCAAGTATTTTGTGCGCATGCACAATATCATCTCTTCTTGTCGGTTGTGGCAGTACATCTGATCAGGCTGATCAGGCTGGAGATACAACTGCTGAAACACAAACGGATGCAGAGAGCGAAGAAAGTACAGAAAGTACAGGAGATGCAAAGACAAATGCAGATGCGGATCATGTGATCAATGTCTGGGCATTTACAGATGAAGTGCCCGGTATGATTGAAAAATACAAAGAATTGCATCCTGATTTTGATTATGATATCAACACAACAATTATTGCAACAACGGATGGTGCTTATCAGCCGGCACTGGATCAGGCACTTGCAGCAGGAGGAGCTGATGCACCTGATATTTATTGTGCAGAAGCAGCATTTGTACTGAAATATACACAGGGTGATGCTTCACAGTATGCAGCAGCTTATGAAGATCTTGGCATTGATGTAGCTACTATGACAAAAGATGCGGATATTGCGCAGTATACGATGGATATCGGAACAAATACTGACGGAAAACTGGTTGCACTTGGTTATCAGGCAACAGGTGGTGCTTTTATTTATCGTCGTTCCATTGCAAAAGATGTCTGGGGAACAGATGATCCGGCAGAAATTACAAAGAAGGTTGGTCCCGGATGGGATCAGTTCTACAATGCAGCAGCTGAATTAAAAGCAAAAGGTTATGGTATTGTTTCAGGTGATGGCGATATCTGGCATGCAGTGGAAAACAGCTCAGATAAAGGTTGGATTGTGGACGGAAAATTAAATATCGATCCAAAACGTGAAGAGTTCTTAGATCTTTCCAAAAAACTGAAAGACAATGGTTATCATAATGATACACAGGATTGGCAGGATGCATGGTTTGCAGATATGAAGGGCGAAGGTGCACAGCAGATTTTCGGTTTCTTTGGTCCTGCATGGCTGATCAACTATACACTTGCTCCTAACTGTGGTGGCGAAAAGGTTGGAGAAGGTACTTATGGTGACTGGGCAGTATGTGAGCCTCCAATCGGTTTCTTCTGGGGCGGTACATGGCTTCTTGCAAACAAAGATACACAGAAGAAGGAAGCTGTAAAGGATATCCTTGAGTGGATTACACTTGACAGCAGTGAAGAAGGTCTGCAGTATATGTGGGCAAACGGTACTTATAATGGAGAAGGTGGCACAAAAGACTGTGTAGCCAGTGGAACAGTTATGTCAAAATCTGACGGATCCGTGGATTTCCTTGGCGGACAGAACATGTTTGATGTATTTGTTCCGGCTAACTCTTATGCAAAGGGTACCAACCTGACACAGTATGATGAGACAATCAATACTTACTGGAGAGAACAGGTTCGTGAATACACAGCAGGTAATAAGTCCCGTGAGCAGGCAATTGCAGATTTTAAACAGCAGGTAGCGGATAATCTGGACGTAATCGTAGAATAAAAATGATCTGAAGCCTCATCCCGGTTAAGGGATGAGGCTGTATCATACATCTTTGATGTATGAAAGGAATTGGAGGTGAAAGATGTGAGAAAAAGAAAGCATCACGGATATGCAAAATACGGTTACATATTCAGTATTCCTTTTATGGTTGCATTTATATTGTTTTCTTTATATCCGATCGTATATACAGCTTTGATTGGTTTTACAGATCTGAAGGGTCTCGGAATGACAAATTTTCATTTTCTGACAGAAGATCCCTTTCGTAATTTTAAAATTATATTGACCAATCCGTCTTTTCAACAGGCGTTAAGAAATACAGTTTTCCTGTGGATCTGTAACTTTATTCCACAGATATTATTGGCACTTTTGTTAACTGCATGGTTTACAGATAAACGAAGTAAGGTAAAAGGACAGGGATTATTTAAGGTTCTTTTCTATATGCCGAATATTATTACTGCTGCAACTGTGGCAATCCTGTTTAATGCTTTATTCGGATATCCGATGGGACCGGTAAATGATCTACTTGTAAGACTTGGTATCACTAATGAGCCTGTAAACCTGCTCATTAATAAAGCAGTTGCAAAGGGTGTTGTTATTTTCATCCAGACATGGATGTGGTATGGCTATACAATGGTTGTCCTGATTTCCGGTGTACTTGGTATCAGTCCCGAGATTTTTGAAGCAGCGGAAGTAGATGGCGCGAATCGTGTACAGACATTCTTTTATGTTACGATTCCGAATATTAAAACAATTTTGTTGTTTACACTTGTTACAAGTCTTATCGGTGGTCTGAATATGTTTGATATTCCAAAGCTGTTCCTGCTTGGCGGACCGGATAATGCAACACTTACAACAAGCGTATTTATTTACAATCAGGCATTCAGTGGCAGTTATATGTATAACAGGGCAGCAGCAGCGAGCATGATCATGTTCCTGATCATCTGCGTTATCTCAGCATTTATGTTCTACATTTTAAGAGATAAGGATGAAGAACTCAGACTTCGTGAGATCAGAAGACAGGAAAAGAAGTACAGACAGGAGCTGAAGGCACAGAAAAGAATGGAAAGGGAGGGTGCAAATGTTACACAATAAAGAAAATAGAATTCTGAAGATTGTGATCTACGTTGTATGTATTCTGCTGGCGATCATCAGTATTATGCCCTTCTGGATCATGATCATGAATGCGACGAGATCGACAACGGAAATACAGCAGCATGCAATTTCTCTTCTGCCATCTACACATATGATCAAAAACTTGAAGATTCTGCTTGGAAAAAGCTTTAATCCTGCCAGAGGATTTATAAATTCCCTGATCATTTCCGTAGGTTCCACAGGGCTGGCGGTTTATTTCTCATCATTGACGGCATATGCACTGACAGCATATGACTGGAAACTGAAACGGCCGTTTTTCAGCTTTATCATGGCTGTTATGATGATTCCTGCGCAGGTTACGATGATCGGTTTTTACCAGATGGTTTATAAAATCCATATGACAAATAATCTGCTCATGTTGATTTTACCGGCAATTGCTTCGCCATCTATGGTATTTTTTATGAGGCAGTATTTACAATCCACTTTATCGATGGAAATTGTGCAATCAGCAAGAATTGACGGTGCAGGTGAATATTTTATATTCAATTCCATTGTCCTCCCTATTATGAAACCGGCGATTGCAACACAGGCAATCTTCAGTTTTGTATCCAGTTGGAATAACCTGTTTACACCACTTGTCCTGCTGACAGACCAGGATAAATATACCATGCCTATCATGGTCAGCCTTCTTCGGGGTGATATTTATAAGACGGAATACGGTTCTGTCTATCTGGGTCTGACATTGACCGTTTTACCACTGATCATTGTGTACCTGTTGCTTTCTAAGTATATTATTGCAGGTGTCGCATTAGGTAGTGTAAAAGGTTAATATAAAGTATCTCTCTCATTCACAAAAAAAGGAAGCTTTTGGCTTCCTTTTTTGTTGAAAAGAGATGTTTAATTTACCTGTTCTTCACGGAATTTATTACGGTATTCCGTTGGAGAACAATTGGTACATTTTTTAAAACACCGGCAGAAGGTAGTCAGATTATTAAAACCTGTCTGGAATGCAATGTCCGTGATCGGAATGTCGGTTGCAAGAAGAGACTGCGCAGCCTGTACTCTTTTGTGAGACAAATAATCATAAAAAGTTGTATTTGTATGGAGCTTAAATAAACGTGAAAAATGGTATTTGGAAAAACCAATGTAATCAGCAGCCTGTTCCAGACTCAGATCTTCCTGATAGTTAGCATCAATAAAGGTCAGAAGGCTTACGAACTTATCATAATGTTCCCTGTGTTTATTAATATTATCTGTATCAGCCTGAGTAACGGACTGATCATATTGTTCTTTTCCAATCAAAATACAGCTTTTCAGTAAAAGAGAAAATATCGTTGTTTCCCAAAAAATATCATTGGAAAAATACGTATCGATCATCTGCATCAGATTAGCATAAAATTCCTGATAAATAGAAGGCTTAGTAATGGCAGAGCAGTAATAAGCATCCATAAAAACAGGATCAAGTGTATGATAATCTTCCAGATTGGAAAAGGAATCGATATTGATCAGAAAAATAAAGCGGGTACCTTCTTCCTGACAGATGATCTTGTGTAACATATTTGGTGGAATCAACAATATATCGCCAACATTTAAATGATAGGTCTTGTTGTTGGCAATAACAGTGTATGTGTTTTCTATGCATAGGATCATCTCCATTGCAGTATGATGATGTGTGGCATATCCTTCTACCTGATTATTGTACCATATGCGGATATGGGATTTGGGACTGTAATCGATCTGCTCCAGAGAGCCTGTCAGATTCCGCCCTACAAACTCAGTAACAGGCTGCTTATATTTTGGTGGTGTTTCTCTTTTTTCTGCCATAAAACTCCTCCTTTTACATGCATAAAACGCAAAATTACCTTCTTTTTCCATTATAAAATACAAATTGATAAATGGAAAGTTTTTGCGTGTATGATTCGCAATATTTGTAAACGATATCGCAAGAAATGTGAGGTTGCTGCAAAAGTAATTTTGTAAGATAAAAGCAGAAGTTAACAAAGGACGGAACAACAGTAGAGAGTATGAGGATTTTGCAATGAACAGAAAAGAAGCAGAAGAAAGAGCGGTTCATCTGGTTGATCAGATGACAGTAGAAGAAATGGCATCGCAGCTCAGATATGATGCACCGGCTATTGAAAGACTGCATATTCCGGCATATAACTGGTGGAGTGAAGGACTTCATGGTGTGGCAAGAGCCGGAGCAGCTACCGTATTTCCACAGGCGATCGGACTTGCCGCTACGTTCGATGAGGATCTGGCAGAGGAAGTGGCAGAAGCAGTATCCACGGAAGGACGTGCCAAATTCAATATGCAGCAGGAATATGATGATACGGATATTTATAAGGGACTGACCTTCTGGTCTCCCAATGTCAATATTTTCCGTGATCCCAGATGGGGACGCGGACATGAAACCTTCGGAGAGGATCCCTATCTGACCTCCCGTATGGGCGTGCGTTATGTCGAAGGACTTCAGGGACATGATGAAAAATACTTAAAGGCAGCAGCCTGTGCCAAGCATTTCGCGGTACACAGTGGACCGGAGGATCTGCGCCACCATTTTAATGCCGTGGCAACAAAGCAGGATATGTATGAAACCTACCTTCCGGCTTTCAAAACCTGTGTGCAGGAAGGAAAGGTAGAGGCAGTGATGGGTGCCTATAACCGTACGAATGGCGAACCCTGCTGCGGAAGCAAGACCTTATTACAGGATATTTTAAGAAAAGAATGGGGCTTTGAGGGTCACGTGGTATCGGACTGCTGGGCAATCAAGGATTTCCATGAAAACCATAAAGTAACCAGAAATGCGGAAGAAAGTGCGTATCTGGCGCTGGAAAAAGGATGTGATCTGAACTGTGGCTGTACCTACCGGGAGATTATGCCTGCTTATAAAAAGGGAGATCTGCCACTTTCCCTGATCCGCCGTGCGGCGATCCGTTTGTTTACAACAAGATTTCTGCTCGGAATGTTTGACAAAACAGAATATGATGAGATACCATATGAAACCATTGCCTGCAAAGAACATCTTGCGCTGGCAAAAAAAGCAGCAGAAGAAAGTATTGTTCTTTTAAAGAATGATGGTATTTTACCGTTGAAAAAGAAAAAAGGTATGACAATTGGTGTGATCGGACCAAATGCAGACAGCAGAGAGGCACTGATCGGCAATTATCACGGAACACCTCCGAGATATATTACGGTTCTGGAAGGAATCCAGGATTATCTGGGAGAAGACGGACGTGTATTATATGCACAGGGCTGTCATTTATACAAAGACAGAGAAGAGGCACTGGCACAGCCTGATGACAGGATCAGTGAAGCAGTCAGCTGTGCAGAACATGCAGATGTGGTTGTTCTCTGTCTGGGGCTCGATGAGACTCTGGAAGGAGAGGAAGGAGATACCGGAAATTCCTATGCTTCCGGTGACAAGCTGGATCTGCTTCTTCCACCGCCGCAGCAAAGGCTTTTGGAAGCAGTTGCGAAAACAAAGAAACCATTTATCGTCTGCCTGCTTGCAGGTTCTGCAATGGATCTTAATTTTGCGGATCAGGAAGCTGCTGCCATTCTACAGGCGTTTTATCCGGGAGCAGAAGGCGGAAGAGAAGTGGCAAGGCTTTTATTTGGAGAATATTCACCATCCGGAAAGCTTCCTGTCACCATATACCGGGATCTGACAGAAATGCCTGCATTTACAGACTATACGATGCGGGGAAGAACTTACCGCTATCTGACAAAAAAACCACTTTATCCGTTTGGCTATGGTCTGACCTACAGTGATTGTGTGATAGATGAAATACAGCCGGAAAAAGAATATACTTACGAAGATGCTGTAAAAGACGGTATAGAGATAAAAGTACATGTGGAAAACAGGGGCAGTTATGATACAGAGGAAGTACTACAGGGCTATGTGAAAGTACAGAGTCCGAATGAAGTGTTGCATCCGAAGCTCGGTGTTTTTGCAAGGATCCATATAAAAGCCGGGGAAGGACAATGGATTAGCCTGCATATTTCCAAAACTGCATTTTCTACTGTAACAGAGGATGGCGAACGTGTCTATGATGGTAAAAAGGCGCAGATCTTTATTGGATTCGGACAGCCTGATGAGCGGACAGCAGAGCTGCTTGGTGTCAACAGTCTGTCATTTGAAGTCTGATAAAATTTTTACTATGGAATAGGCAGAAGGATCATACATAAATAATAAAAACAGGCATACACTGAAATAGAAAAATACATGATGGTGTTTGAAATGGGAGAATTTACATCTCAGAATTATATGTATATTTTTATTGTGTGTGTCTGTCTTTTTGTTTTGTTTTTGAGCAGTTTTCAGAAAAAAAGACGACTGGTGCTTGGTCTGGTGGAACGTGGCATTTTAGGTTTTGTGACGATCATAGGACTGGATCAGCTCTTTTCTTATCTGGCACTGGATCTGTTCGTCGGGGTTAATGTCTGGACGCTTTTGACAAGCACGATCCTAGGAATTCCGGGGGTTTGCATGCTGTTTTGCATGCAGCTTTTCTGAAAATCCGGCAGTTTTCACAAAAATGATCTTTTTTGTAAAGAGGGGTTTACTTTTGTAAATCCCTCTTATATAATGCAGCTTACAGACAGATAGCAGTTCTGCTATCGGTGAAACAGTTCCTGTTTCACAATTTCCACGTTTTTAAAATTATATCATTTTGGAGGATGTATGATCTTTTTGTATGGAATCCTCTGTCTGGCAGTTGTGATGGATCTTTTTACGTTCCGGATCAGTAACCGGATCATACTGGCAGGATATCTGGCAGGCATCTGTTATCGGTGGCTGACTGGTGGCTGGATAGGAACAGGCAGAGGTATTTTGGAAGCAGTGGTTTTCTTTTTGCTTCTCATACCGGTTTACCGCTTTGGTGCATTTGGAGGCGGTGATATCAAGCTTTTCAGCGTGTGTGCCCTGTTTACGGGAATTATGCACAGTATTTCTATTTTTATCTATGCCTGCTTTGCGGGCGCGTTCATTTCCATTTTCGTATTGGCATATCGCCTGATTTTCAAAAAAACAAGAAAAAAAGCAGTCATCCATTTCAGTATTCCAATCCTGTTTGGCGTGATTGCACTACAAACAGGAGGAAGTATTTTATGAATCAATTACTTGCAATCTGTGACAGGGAAACAATCCTTGTGAAAACACTTTCTGCGTATTTAAAAGACCGCTTTCATTTTCCTATCATGGCATTTGATGATGCGGATCGTTTTCTGGCATTTGAAAAGGAACGGGAGGAAGAGGATATCTGCCTGATCGGAGAAGATTTTCTGGATGCTTTTCAGACGGAGCAGCTTCTAACAAAAGTCAGACGTCCGCTGTATCTGACGGAAGCAAAGAACAGCTCCGGTATTTATAAATACCAGTCGATCCATGAGATGGCAAAGGCCATTTTGAAGCTGTGTGAGGAAGAAGCACTTTTACCGGTAAAGGGAACTGCAGCTACGGAAACAAAGCTGATTGCTTTTTACTCTCCGGCGCACCATATGCTGCAAAGTTCTATCGCACTGACGATGGGACAGATCCTTGCAAAAAATAAGAAGGTGCTTTATCTGAATTTTGAACCTTATTCCGGGTTTGAATATATCATGCAGAAGAAATTTGTATACGATATGATGGATATTCTGTACTTTTTACAGGAAGATGCGGAAAAATTCAGATGCAGATTGGAAAGCATGGTGGAAATGACCGGAAATCTTTACTACTTACCGCCCGTTTTTTCCTATCCCGATATGGAGGAAATCGATGAAAAAACATGGCAGACATTTTTGCGGAAGATCATCCGGGAAACAGACTATGAAGTGATCATTCTGGATCTGACGGAGCAGGTAAGAGGACTTTTCTCTTTGCTGGAGCTGTGTGATGAGATTTACAGCTGTATTCCTAAGGATGGACTGGCAATGGCAAAGATGGAGCAGTATAAAAAGCTGCTCTCCCATATCAAAAAAGAGGATCTGCTTTCCAAAACGAAAGAATGCAAAATACCTGTTTTTAAGGAATTTTCCTATCAGGCGGCACTTTATACACATACGGAACTGGCGGATTATGTACAGAAGCTGATGGAAAAAGAGGAAGAAGATGAATGAGCTGAAACAGGAAATCAAAAGCCGCCTTCTGGAAAAGCTGGATCATTCCATGGAAATGGAAGATGAAGCGGTGCAGGAATTGGTTGAAAACGAAGTCTGGCTTATGGGGAAAGAGACATATATCCCACTGGCAGAGAAAAAGAGACTTTGCCGGGAAATTTATTATGCGATCCGGAAGTATGATGTTTTGCAGGAGCTATTGGAAGATGAAACTGTGACAGAGATCATGGTAAACGGTCCGGATCACATTTTCATCGAAAAGGAAGGAAGACTACAGCAATGGCAGACTGCCTTTGAATCAGAGGATAAGCTTCTGGATGTGATCCAGCAGATCGTTGCAAAAGCAAACAGAGTGGTTAATGAAAGTAGTCCGATCGTAGATGCAAGACTTTTCGGAAGCCGTGTCCATGTCGTACTGCCGCCTGTTGCACTCAATGGGCCGATCCTGACGATCCGCCGCTTTGGAAAAACACCGCTGCTCATACCGGAGCTTTTAAGACTTGGTTCTGTTTCACAGGAGATCTGTACTTTTTTGGAAAAGCTTGTCATTGCGGGCTATAACATTTTTATCAGTGGCGGAACAGGCAGCGGAAAGACGACCTTTTTAAATGCACTTTCTTCTTTTATACCCCGCACAGAGCGGATCATCACGATCGAGGACAGTGCGGAGCTGCAGATTCAGGGAAATGACAATCTGGTGAGGCTGGAAACAAGAAATGCCAACGTGGAAGGCTGTAAGCCTGTGACGATCCGGGATCTGATCCGTGCATCACTTCGTATGCGGCCGGACCGGATCATCGTCGGAGAAGTCAGGGGCGCAGAAGCAATCGATATGCTGCAGGCCTTAAATACCGGTCATGACGGAAGTCTGAGCACGGGACATGCCAACAGTGCAGCAGATATGATAGCCCGTCTGGAAACAATGGTACTCATGGGGATGGAGCTTCCGCTTGCAGCGATCCGCAGGCAGATCGCCGGTGGTGTGGATCTGATCGTTCATCTGGGAAGACTGCGGGACAAGAGCAGACGGGTATTGTCCGTATCAGAGGTTGTTGGTTATGAGCAGGGGGAAGTTCTGCTTTCTGTTATATATGAGTTTCAGGAAACAGGAGAAAGGAATGGCAAGGTGCAGGGCATATGGAAAAAGACAGGATCGCTTATTCATACGGAAAAACTGCAGCAGGCGGGTATTACACTATGAATTATGACAAATATACATTCAGACGGCGGGAGATGATTTCGTTTCTGATTGCTGTTACAGTTCTGTTTTTACTGATCGGAAAGCTTTTTTTCGGAACATTTTTGACAGGCGGTCTCTGTATTGTTTTTTTTCCTTTTTTATGGAAAAAGAAAAAGAAACAGCTTTTGGAAAAGCGGAAAAAGCAGCTTGTAAAAGAGTTTAAGGATCTGATCCTTTCCTTTGGTGCTTCTCTGAAGGCGGGTTATTCCATTGAAAATGCCTTTCTGGAAGCCTGCAGAGATCTGACTTATTTATATGATGCATCTGCGGATATTCTGCAGGAATGTCAGAGCATGAAACGACAGATGGAAAACCACATTTCTCTGGAAGCGCTTTTGAATGATCTGGGAGAGCGAAGCCGGATGACGGATATCATGGATTTTGCAAAGGTATTCGCCACAGCCAAAAAGAGCGGCGGAGATCTGAACGCCATGATTGCCAATACAGCAGATGTGATCGGTCAGAAAATAGAACTGCTCGCGGAAATAGATGTCATGCTGACCGGAAAGAAAATGGAACAGCGGATCATGCTTCTGATCCCACTTTTTATCATGGGATATATTTCCCTGACTTCCCCCGGTTATTTTATGCCTCTGTATCAAAATCCAAAGGGTATTCTGATCATGTCCGCCTGTCTCCTTCTTTATGCCACAGCTTATCTGTTATCTGAAAAGATCATGGAGATCCACATATGAAAAAATTAGTTTATGAATTTTGTTACCGGCTATTTGGGTATTCTGTTTTTCAAAAATTGTATCAGCCAAAAGTAAAAGAACATTTAAGGATTTTGCATCCCACGATGGAAAAACAGGAAGCTTTGCGGACATATTATGCAAGGAAAACCGCGGATCTGCTGCCTGTTCTGCTGGTAGGGATCTGTTTTCTTCTGCTTTTGTACGGAAAAGAGAAAACAGAATCCGTTCTGCAGAACGGTTATGAACTCAGGCGCGGACAGTATCTGGAGGATCCGAGAGAGGTTGCACTTGTCATATCCAATGGCAGGGAAGAAAAAAATCTGGTCTATGCGCTGCAAAGCAGACAATTTACAAAACAGGAACTTACCGAAAAACGGGAGCAGTTGATAAAAGCTTTTGAAACCATATTGCTTGGAAATAATACATCTTTTGCTCATGTGACGGAAGATCTGAACTTACAGAAAGAATATGAAGGCTATCCGTTCCGGATCGATTGGGAAAGTGATGATTATACACTGATCGACAGTGATGGCAGTGTAAATACAGAGGAACTCAAAGAGCCAAAAGCTGTGCTTCTGACTGCGATCATGTCCTGTCAGGAACAGATCTGGGAACACAGTTTTTCTGTGATGGTATATCCTTATGTTTCCAAGGAAAAGCAGCAGGAAGAAGTACTGACAGATATTCTGCAGGATGCAGATGAGAAGCAGAAAACAGAAGAAGTAATGCAGCTTCCCAAAGAAGTACAGGGACAGACTGTCAGCTATCATCTTTCGGATCAAAATACAGTTCTGATCGCTTTTCTCTTCCTCCCTGCTGTGTTTCTCCTGCTTTTCCTCGCAAAGGATCGGGATCTGGAGAAGGAAACAGAGAAAAGAAGCAGGGAGCTTGTACTTTCCTATCCGTCATTTGTCAGCAAATTTACGTTGCTTGCAGGTGCAGGCATGACGGTTCCTTTTATTTTTCAGACAATGGAAAAAGAAGAGAAAAATCCTTATCTTGCCATGGAACTAAAGCTTTTTTGCCGGGATATGAAAAATGAGATGCTGGAACCGGCGTTGGACAAATTCGGAAAACGATGTGGAAATGCTCTTTATCTGAAATTTTGTGCCCTGCTGATCCAGAATGTAAAAAAAGGAACAAAGGATTTTCTGCCTATGCTCCGGGAAGAAGCGGCTTCTGCCTTTCTTCTGCAAAAGCAGCAGGTAAAAAAAGCGGGAGAAGAAGCAGGGACGAAGCTTTTGTTTCCCATGGTACTGCTTTTACTGCTTGTTATGCTGCTTATCATGATTCCGGCATTTTTATCGTTTTCAGTTTCCTGACGTTTTCCGACATATGCATGGTAGTCTGCATCAGAAAATGTCTGAAATATAGATCATGCTACGTATCCGCTCGGTTGCGAAAGTGTGAGGCATATAACCTGTTTAAATCCGGAAAGGGGGTGAGAAGATGCAGGTGATCAAAGAAATCTGGCGTGATGAAAAAGGAATCGGAACAGTGGAAATGATCCTGATTCTGGTTGTTTTGATCGGACTTGTTCTGATCTTTAAAAAGCAGCTTACAACAATCGTCAATAATATTTTCAAGACCATTTCAACAGAAAGCGGCAAAGTCTGAGCTTTGCGAAGGGAGGTATCAAATGAAAAAAGGATCTGTTACTGTCTATATGACATGGATGCTGGCGGTGTTACTGTCTTTGTTTGTGACGGTCATAGAAGGTGCCAGACAAAGAGCGATCAGCATACAGGCAGAAACCGCTGTGGATCTGGCAGTGTATTCTGTGTTTGCAGAGTATAACCGGGCACTTTTTGATGCATATGATCTTCTTTTTATAGATACCTCCTATGGAGAAAAAACAGGTTCTCTTGCGCGTGCCAAAAAGCATTTCAGTTACTATGCAAATGAAAATCTGATGCAGGGTCAGACGGCAGCTACGGCAGATCTGACAAAATGTTTTTTGTCGGATGTTTCTTTTCCGGCGTATGCGTATGCAACGGATCAGAAGGGAGCTGTTTTTGAAAAACAGGCGATCCGGTATATGGAGCAGAAATATGGGCTGTCCTATGTGGCGGAGCTGAAAAATGAACTTATCGCTGCTAAGGAGAGTGGATTATTGACAAGAGATGTGACGGCGGAAAGACAGCAGAACCAGCGTATCATAGAAGAAACGGAGCTTCCGAAAAAAGACACCGGAATGGTTGATGCGGAAGGAAATCCTGTTTTGGAAGAAACAGAGCTGGAAAATCCGGCGGATCAGGTGAATGGAAGCAGGGCAAAAGGTGTTCTCCTGCTTGTAACAGATCAGAAGCAGCATATTTCGGAACAGTCGATCAACCCTGCCCGCTTCAGCTCTCACAGAGAAGGAAAGCAGGAGGGAATCGGACTTACTTCCCGGGAGCAGGTAAAAACAGCGGAAAAGCTGTTGTTTGACAGTTATATTATGGAAAAATGCAGCTGTTTTCCGGATGAGGAAAAAGATGCAGGAGAATTGTCCTATCAGCTGGAATATATTCTGGGCGGAAAAAACAGTGATATAGAAAATCTGAAATATGTTGTCCACAGGTTACTTTTGATCCGGGAAGTCAGTAATGTTACCTACTTGTTTTCTGACGGCGCAAAAATGGCAGAAGCAGCGGCGATGGCTTTTGCAGTCGCTACGGCAGCAGGTGTTCCCGTACTAATTGAGCCGATCAAGATTTCCTTATTATTTGCGTGGGCTTATGCAGAGGCGGTGTATGATGTCAGAACACTTCTGGCAGGCGGTGGTGTGTCTTTGTTGAAAACAGCACAGAACTGGCATTACAGCCTGGAAGGAATGCTGCAATACGAAGGAGATACGTCAGTTAAAGATACACAGGAGAAAAAGCCCGGAGAATTATCTTATCAGGAATATCTGCGTCTGTTTCTGGCAGCGGAAGGAGAAGAGAAAAAGGTGCTGCGTATGATGGACATTGTGGAAATGCATCTGCAGACAGAAGATGCATCCTTTTATCTGGCAGATTGTGTGGACTATCTCAGCATACAGGCGGAGGTCGGAAGTAAATATGGCTACAGCAAAGAATTAGAAAGAACTTTTTACTATTAAGTGCTATCAGGAAAGGAGGGTACAGAAGATGGCCTCTGGCATACATAAAATCAAAAGACAGAAAGGAAAAATACTCCAGACACAGTTTTATTATCCCGTTCAATCGAACAACAATCTCCCAAAAAAGATCTGCCAGAGACCATTTTCTGTACTCTTCTTCCGTATATGGTGTATGGATCAGGGAAGCATGACCGTAGAAGCCGCACTTGTTGTTCCGCTCTTTTTGATCGGATGTCTTATGTTATTATCAATTGTCACGATAACCCAAAATTATATGGACCGGCAGCTGAAACTGCATAAGACAGCCAGAGAAACGGCGGTTTTGGCAGCCGGTGTACAGGGCAGTCAGAGTGATATGATCCGTCTGCGCCGTGTTTATTCAGCTTCTCTGACACCGAAATGTCCGGGCATACGGACGATCCTTTTGGAAAATCACTGTATTGTCCATAAATTTAACGGCTATGATGCGACAAACGGAGATGTGACAGGAGAAAGTGCAATTTATGTTTTTCTGACGGAGCATGGATCTGTTTATCACAGAAAAAGAAGCTGTAAGCACTTAAATATCGATATTTTACCTGTCAGTGGCAAAGATGTCGGTGCAAAAAGAAACAAGGATAGAAAAATTTATGATACATGCAAAAAATGTCTGAAACTGACAAAAGAAGAACTGAAGCGGACGACCGTGTTCATCACAGATTATGGGGTAAAGTATCATACAGAGATCAACTGTCCGGATCTGAAACGGAGTCTGCGGGTTGTATTGCTGTCGCAGGCAGAAGGGAGAGCAGCGTGTAAGGACTGCTGCAGGGAATAGAATGAAACGGGAATGGATCGGTTTTCTTTTTCTGCTTTTGTTATCTGTGCGGGATATCAGAGAAAAAAAGGTAAATATTGCTTTCCTTTTACCGGGATTTGTACTTGCATTTTATCAAATGCCGGATGGGTTTTTACGGGCAGAGGTACCGGGTTTTTTGTTCAGTATCCTTTTGTTTGTTCTTTCCATTCTGACAAAGGAAGCGATCGGAATGGGAGATGCATTTGCGGTTTTGCTGTGTGCCTGCTATCTGCCCTTTTATCCGGTGTTTTTTATTTTTGTGGCAGGGCTTTTTATGGCAGGTATTGCAGGGATCTTTCTTATTTTGGTGCGGAAAGGGAACAGAAAGACGGAAATACCGTATCTGCCGTTTCTTACGTTTTCTTATCTGATCTATTTGGTTAGTAATTTCTAAGGGACAAGATGATGAGCAATGGTTCAGTTATATTTAATATTAAAATGTAAGTGTCGACAGGTCATAAAACGACTCATTAAATTAGAGATGAAAACAGGAAGATATATAAAAATGGAACAGAAAATGAAAAGGCGTTTATCTCAGAAGAACTATATGAAAAACTCACCGCCGTTTCTGGCAAATTAGAAAAAGGAGATGTGCTTGTAACTGGCGGCGGTTCTGTAGGAAAGCCTTATATAGTGGCAAATAACGAGCCTTTATATACAAAAGACGCTGACTTACTATGGATAAAGAACAATGAATACTTAGACCCATATTTTGTGTATACATTCTTCTTTTCACAAACTTTTACAGACTATCTCAATAGTGTTTCTCATGTAGGAACAATCGCACATTATACAATTACTCAACTTGGAGAAACTCCGATTACACTCCCTTGTGTATCAGAACAACAGAAAATCGGAGACTATTTCCGTAACCTTGACTCCCTTATTACCCTTCATCAGCGTAAGTGCAATTATCAGAAAAAGAGCAAAAAAATAGAGCCAAGACCAATTCTTGACTCTGTTCTGGCATAAAATCGCCACATAATTATTCTCATGTAATATCAAAACCGCCTGATAAAATGAACTCACGGAGGAGTTTGCTGACTCTGGGATTTACCTTTGGCGGTGGGATCGGCTTTCCATCCAATTTTTCAAAGTATGCTTTTGCTTTGCCTTTATCTACTGTAGCCAGAAGTGCATCGAACCGACCATACTCATTCAAAGTTGATTCTGTGACGATTGTCTGCATCAAAAGCCGCAGTTTCTCCTCATCCAAGCCAAGTACTGAAGCAATACGATGAATCTCATCCTGTTTTGCGGCAGCCATATATTCATTGATATAATCGCGGAATGTCTTTTCTGGATCGATAACGGCATCGCCACTTTCAACTTCATGCAGGAAAATATTTGCGTATTTCTGCTCTTCCTGTGTCAGCGTAGCAAAGGATTTGTGAAGTTCATTGAGTGTCTGCTGCAATTCCTCCTCATCCACTTGATCCTGTGCAAGCAGCTTAAGATACTTTGTAAAGCGGGAATTCATGTAGTCTTTGTCGATGCGGCCGGTATCAATCTCTGTCAGATAGGTTTCAATCTCGAATGGGATATCATCCTCGCCGCCATTACCGGGTTCATCTCGTTCAAACAGTTCTTTATAACGCATTGCAAGGATGAGATATGTATTCTCATCAGGGATGATCTTGACGAATTCTGCATCAGGATCACCATAGTCCTTGCCCCATTCAAATCCCTGTACCTTTGCCGCTTCGAGATATTGATTCAACTGCTTGAAAAGCTTTGCAAACTGACCGCGCTCTGCTTTGTCCTTCGGCAATGATGAGAAATCACCGACCTGTGCAGCTTGGAACAGCTCAGAGATGTCTGAGAACAAGTCAGCGATCTTGTCAACATTGAATTCGAGCTTCTCTGCAAACAGACCATACGGTTTATCACCGGAATACAAATTAAATGCCGCCTCTACATTCTTTTCCATTGTATGAGGCTTGCGGTAGTAACGAATCGTACCGAAAGGTTTATCAGGTCCGAATAGTCTGTTTGTTCTGGAGAATGCCTGAATCAAGCCTTCATAACGGAGCATTTTGTCAAGGTACAGCGTATTGATCCACTTGGAATCAAATCCGGTCAGCATCTGATCGACAACGATCAGCAGATCAAGTTGCTGTTCCGGTTTCATACGCTCATATGGTTCCTTATGCGCAAGGCGAGCGGCTACATCCTTCTTGTAGCGTGCGTAGGTGGGCATCGTATAATCCATGCCATAGCGTGCATTATAATCCGTCAGCATTTCTACGATGCCATCCTCTTTTTCAAGAGCATGACCGCCGTTATTGTCAATTGACGGCTCAAAAAGTGCGGCAATACGCAGTTCTGGACAGAGTTCCTTAAAAAGACGGTAATACTGTATCGCTTCGGGAATACTGCTTGTAGCAAAAACAGCATGGAACTTGTTGTTCTTGCTCAACGTTACCCAGTTTTCGAGAATATCATGCACAACAGCACGCCGATGCTCATCAGTTTCATACTGGACAGTGGGAATATAGTCCTCGATGCCCTTGACATATTCGCCGTTCTCATCCTCATAGCCTGCCATCGGAACTTCTGTCATATATCGCTGGAACACAGCACTCTTCTTTTCATCAGACAGCGCATCTTCCTCTGTGGCGGCTTTCGCTTTTTCCAACGCAACGACACGTCGGAGATCTTTGTCCTTGTAGGTCAGAACCTTATACGGATCGAAGCCCAGTACATTCCCGTCACGGATACCGTCTGCGATGCTGTAACGATGCAGCTCATCACCAAACACGGTAGATGTCGTATTCATGTGCTTCTGATTCTCATCGTGGATCGGAGTACCGGTAAATCCAAAGAACACAGCATTCGGAAAGGTTTTCTTAATTGTGATAAGCATATCTCCGAATGTAGAGCGGTGGCACTCGTCTACAATGAACACGATGCGCTTGCCCTGTATCTTCTCCAGATCAGCCGCATTCATGCCATTCATATCATCGTGGATATTGCTCATCTTCTGAATTGATGTAACGATCAGTGTATCCGTAGACAGGTCGCTTGTCAGCTTAGAAATTAAAACATGAGTATCTTCAGTATCCTGCACAGAATCGGTCGCCTCAGCAAAGGCTCTGTATTCCTTCAGCGACTGCGTTCCAAGTTCGATTCTGTCCATCAGGAATACAACCTTGTCAGCATCCTTGGAATTTGCAATCAACTGTGCGGATTTAAAGCTGGTCATGGTCTTGCTGCCGGTCGTATGCCAGATATAGCCGCCAAGCTGATGCTTTCCGTCCCATTGCAGCTTAGACACAGTGTCCGAGATCTTGCTTGCCGCATAATACTGATAGCTGCGCATGACCTTCAGTACACCGTCCGCATCATCGGCAACCGTATAGAAACCAATCAGCTGATGCGCCATCGGGATGGAAAGCAGTGACGAGGCAATCTTATCCCATGCATTGATCGGCTCATTGTTGAAGTCAGCCCAATGGAAATAGTAGTTGCTCATGAATCTGCCGTCCGGACCGGGATTCGCATAGTAGAGTGTTTCGTCCGGATTCATAGCTACAAAGACCTGCACAAGTGAAAACAGCCCTGTGAAAATGCCTTCATGAGCATATTTCTCAATCTGATTTGTCGCTTGACTGACGGGAATTCCACTTTTCTTCAGCTCAATATGTATGACCGGCATACCGTTAATCAGCAGCATGAGGTCGCCGCGGCGTGTCGGGAGAATGTGTGACGGTGCTTTGAATTTTGGCTGCTGAACAATCTGATAGCGGCTTTGTCCGGCCGCAATCTCCCTGCGGTCATAGATCTTCAGCGTGATCTCCTTGCCAAGATGTGCGATGTCATGCGGATTATCACGCTTAATTGAGATGGTCTTGCCATTGATAAAGCCGTTGAGCTTCAGAGGTGTACGAAGTGCAGTGATCTGCTCAATGATCTGCTGCATCTCTGTGTCCGTCAGCGGGCAGTCGTTCAGGCGGTCAATCGTATTATTGTTCTGAAAGAGGAGATTCGCCCAGTTTTTAAGAAGGTCTTCCTCCGTCGGGTACTTAATGACCTCCGATTCCCATCCTTTTTGTGAGAGGGCGTGTATCAGGGCTTCCTCAAATTCTGCTTCTGTTGTAAATGTCAATGTATTCACCTCGCAATATCGGAATCTGACAGGGTCTCTCGTGTCATCATCAGTGCATATCCGAGCAGATTCTGCCCTTTCCATTTTCTGCGGTCAAGTCTATCCGGATCAGTCATTGACAGACCGATTCCCCATATTTTATCTTTTACGGCACACTCCGCTATAACGGCGTTTCCTGTGCTCTTTAACAGCCGGAGAAGCTCCTCGTTCTGGGAGAACTTTGCACAAAGCCCCTTGAAGATGATGATCTGCCGAACGCCATTCCAATGACTGTCGTCATAGCCTGAAACTGCACGTCCCAGTGCCTTGATCTGTGCGGCATCCGATGTGCCAAGAATCTGCTCGGCTATGCGTTCATCGTGAAAGCACATGGCTTTTTGATGCATCATATACTGCTCCATCGAGCAATAATGGAAACCGCCGCAAGAGAAATCCGAGGGATACCAGTTGCTCAGATATCCGTTTTCTTCATTTGGATTGTGGAAACATATTATTTTCATGACTGCGCACCCACCTTCTGCACAGCAAGGTCAAGTTCCAGATCGTGAAGCCCAAGATAGGCTTTTTTCAGAAACGACAATGGCACTCTTTTGATGACTTCGGCGCTTGAAACACCAAAAAACCACTGATAGTATGCGTAAAACTCACCAATCCAATCAGGCAAAAAGCCTTCAAGGGCGATGCCTTCTTTCATTGAATAATGCTCCGTTTTCACGAAGTAATCTAATAGTTCCTTCGCAGACATCGTGCTGACATATGCCTGCGCTTCGTCAATGCTCTTTCGCGTTCTGCTGGTCATATATGCTGTGATAAACGCTTCCGTGTCTTTGTCCGGAAAGGAATGGGCGACATAATCAAAGAGCTTGCCTTGATTTTCCACAACATCGTTCAAATATAATTCTGAATACGCTCTCATATGCTCACCCCTCAAACAGTGTGCTGAACACTTTGGTAACTTTATTTGCATCTGAATCTACAAGCTCACGCATCTTCTGTCTTGCAGTTATATCGCGCTGATTGTATCGCTCATTGAACTCCGCATAATCAACTGCAATGACCGCTTCTTCGATCTCTTTGAGCCTTGAAAACGCAAGCTCTGATTTTATGCAATACTGTATTCCGAGTCCGCCGAGTGACAGCAGTTCCGGTAAAATATCGAGGTCAATATTGTCTCGTACAAATTCCTTTGCAATATAGAAATAGGACGCATTTGCCCGCCAGCCTCTTATGATATCATAGGCGGAAGTATCCAATCCGTACTTTGCAATGAATTTTTGTGCAAGCATACGGTAACGCTTGCTGTCTGCGGCATCTCTGTGCTTCATGAGTTCTGCAAGCCATGTCAGCACATCGTATTTTTCAAAGTCAAGGATGTGCAGTCCGTCCGTGTCGATCACAAACTGATGCACCCAGCCATTTGATTCGCTTGGTCTGCATACAGCCCATTCCTTTGCAAGGTCGATGCTTTCGGTCAGATAAAAGCCTTTTCCGTAGTCATGCTTCTCATCACCGAGCCCGTAAGTGGGGTGGATCACACGATCAGCTGTTCCGTGATACAAGATCATACTAAAGCCCCTCCGTGGCGTTGGCAAAGGGCGGTCAGACCTTCGATGATGTCATCGAAGCTTTGTGTGTGTGCCACGTCGTACTGGTTTTCCAGGAAGTCGATGGCTTTATAATGGTTCAGGTAGCGGTAGGCTTGCTTTTCTTCCAACTGATGTCGCTTGGCAAATTCGTGGATGGCGATAACGATATATTCGGCCATGTCTTTCAACTTTGCATCCATAGTGTATCGTTTTTACAAAAATACGGATTATTCCGTGGATGGCCAATGTTTTTATTCTTTTTTTGTTCTATTTATGTCAGTATATGGTTGGTTGGAAGGTTGATTTTTGGATGGATTATAATGTGGTTGTTCTTTTTATGAAAGTATTGGAATATTAACTGATAATGCATAATTTTGCATGTGGTAACTGATGTTTTTTTAATGTATGTACCATGGATAATGTAAGGTGTCATTATGTTTATGATGAGGAAGAGAAAATTGTACATGTGGACGATGTTTCGCGAGACACGGCCAAATCTCATCGGTATCATTGTATTTCGTGCGGGGCAGAGATGATTCCCAAATTAGGAAATCTGAGAGAGCACCATTTTGCCCATAAGGCAGCTTGCTCTTGTAACTCGGAAACGTATTTGCATAAACTGGGAAAGATTTTGTTGAAAAAGAAATGGGATGAATCGCCTGAGTTTTATATCCGTTATATGCAGCGTGTGAAATGTGGCAAATATAAAGATTGTGTTTTTTATAAGGATAATGTATGTGAAGATAGTATGCTTTCTGAAAAATACGATTTGGAAGAGTTTTACGATACGTGTGACGTAGAAAGGTCTGTCGGGGAGTTTAAGCCTGATTT
>ENA-OPXC01000756-OPXC01000756.1-human-gut-metagenome-genome-assembly--contig:-NODE-756-length-27338-cov-3.270535_pt1 | contig 27338 bp, 26 predicted proteins | sample MGYA00241512_ERZ502016 | MGnify/ENA primary metagenome ERZ502016 (study PRJEB25962, sample SAMEA2043043) | human gut metagenome | biome: human gut; feature: human-associated habitat; material: faeces...
CAGACGCGTTAGATTCAGGTTCTAATGGTCGCAAGGCTGTGCAGGTTCAAGTCCTGTTACCCGCACCAGAAAAAAGCACTTGCATACGCAAGTGCTTTTTTCAATGAAGCGCACCTACGGCGCATGAAAAATGAAGCAGGGCTTCGCCCTATGAAGCGCGGCTTCGCCGCACGGAAAGGTACAGGCGCTTCGCTTCATGCGAGCGCAGCGAGTGCTTCACAGGAACCGTCAGGTTTCTGCTTCACGTTTGCCGTCGGCAAACGCTTCATCACCGTGTAGGAGACGGCACCCGTGGAATAATTGCGGTTCAGCAATAATTTGTTGCCGAAAAAATGTGCTTGCCACGCTTCCCTCGTCAGAGGGCAGTTGAATTCACCGTCAGCACTGTGATTTTAAGCGGGCGAACACAGTTCGCACTTACGATGATGATTTTTCATTTGTGATAATTTATCGGGACGCCGAGGACGTCGTCCCCTACGATTTAATCAAAACTGCTTCGTCATACTATCAATAATATTTTGCTCTAAAAATCTACCAAACAATCCTCAGTCACTCCGTGACAGCTCCTTTCAAAAGGAGCCCGGAATTGCAAGCAAGTGGGAGAAACGGCACTGTGTGGTTGCCCAAAGTTAGCACCGAGCTGTCTGCTATAGTGGACTCCTTGGAGAAGGCGGAAGTAACTATCGGCTTTGCACTTTTATAAATACTCCCTCAGTCCTACGGACAGCTCCCTTGAGGGGGAGCCTAAGCGACGAGCGACAGTTTATTGTTGCAGTATTGTGCGCTCTAAGCGGGCGAACACAGTTCGCCCCAACGATGGTGATTTGCATTTGAAACTATTTTGCGAGACATCGAGGATGCCGTCCCCTGCGATGTGTGCCGAAAAAAATGCGCTTACCCTCGTCAGAGGGAACCGACTTGACTGATGCTTTATATCGCCGCCTTAAATCATATAACATACCGTTTCGACCGCAAAAAATCCCGAAGGCTCATATGAGTCCTCGGGATTGATTATTTTACTGCTCCGGCGGATTCTGAGCGGGGTTATTGGGAGTTACCGGCTGCTCGGTAACCTGCTGGCTTTCCGAAACATGCGCTTCGCTCGGCTTGGTCACCGGCTCCGTTGCGGGCTGAGTTACAGGCTCGGTATGAGCGGCGGTGGTTGCCTCGGTCACGGGGGCGGTCGAATGCGGCGCCGTCGTCGGCTTTGTTGCGGGATTTGTATGCCTGCGGGTGGTCGTGGTGCGGTTTGCGCGTCTGGTAGTCGTGTGCCTCCGAGTGCTGCGCTCGGTCTTAGGCCCCGTCTGAGAGGTGCTCTCCTCGGTCGGCAGCTCGCTCCAGATATCTATCGGGGCGGTCGAGGGGTAGGTATAAGTCCTAATCTCCTCGGTGATGAGCGGGAACGTCGTCTCCTGCTCATTCTTACCCTTGACGACTGTTTTGATGACAAGCGCCGCCGCAACCAAGACAAGCGCCACGGCCGCGACTATGCCCGCGATTTTGAGCACTTTCACCTTATCCGTCGGCTTGATATAAGCCCTCGCATCGGCGTTGGCATACGGTGAGGTCGCTTCCTCGCCCTCGGTCTGATTTGAGCCGTAGCTGTTGCGGTATTCCTCTTCGTAGTCCGCGTCGGTATCGCCGACCATTGCGGCCGCTCTCGTGGCGAATATCGCAGTCTCCTCCGCCTGAATAAACGCGGTGATGATGGTGACATTATCCTTGCCGCCGCGCTCAAGCGCCATTCTGACGAGCTTGCCTGCGGCGTCCTGCGGGCTGTCGCTCGTCGAGAGCACGCCCGTGATATCGTCGTCGGTCAGGTAATCCGTCAAGCCGTCGCTGCAAAGCATGATTATATCGCCGTTGTCAACGTCGTTGATAACGCTGATGTTGGGCGAAAGATTCGACTCCTCGGGGAAAACTCCGAGGTGGCGGGTCAAGCGCTTCGCATCGGGAATGCGGCTCATATTATCCTGCGACACCTGCCCCGCGTCGACGATCGTCTGAGCGTGGGTGTGATCAAAGCTGATCTGATCAAGCACGCCCTTTGAGTAGTGATAAATGCGGGTATCGCCTATGTTGACGCAGATGATGCTGCCCTTGACGGCGTAGATAGCCGCAAGAGTGGTGCCCATCCGCTTGCCCTTTTCGGTTATTTTACGGCATATGCGGGTATTCGCATCGTCCAGGCAGTTGGAGACGGCGAAGCTGAAATCCTCGCCCGAGTCGTAAATACGGGACGCGTGAGCGGCTATGGTCTCGACAGCTATGCCCGAGGCAAGCTCGCCGTAGCTCTCGCCGCCCATACCGTCGCAAACGGAGAGATGAAACGGCTCCGTCATATGCTGCACATAGGCCGAGCCTTTGCGCAGATCGGTCGTGGTCATCCTGCCGTTGAGGCTGTAGTTATCTTCGTTTTCCCGTCTTACCCTGCCTGCGTGCGTTACCGCACACACATCGGCACTGAGCTTTTTCATATATCCCCCCGAAAGTTAAAGAATTATTTGAGCAGACCTTCGCTCACGGCCCAATCGTGGAACACCTCGATGGATCTCATGCGGGCGTCGCTGAGGTTGTGGCTGCCTCTGGTATACCAATTGATGTTAACGCCCTGGAGCTTAACAAGGTATTTTGCGCTGGCGTTGAAGTCGGCGTCTATGGCGTTATCAAGCAGGATTATATGCTGATGGGTGCGCCTTGCCGCCTCGAGATCGCCCTTGACGAATTCATCCCACATCTTGACAAAGAGACCCGCGCCGCATGAGGTCGGAGTGGCGACAACGCCTCTTGCGCCCTTGAGCCATGAATCGTAGAGCAGCGGAATATTTGCCTGAAGGACGTTTGAATCGCCCTGCACCGCTATCTTGGATTCGATGAGCGGCATGGTGCAGGTGGTATCCTTGATGCCCTTGAATTTGCCCGTCTTGGCTAGCTCGCCGTAGGTCTTGGCGTCCATGTGGCAAGGCTGGAGACCGGGATATTCATACAGAACAATCGGCAGCTCCGTATGCGCGGCAAGAGAAGTGAGATAATCATAAAGTTCGCCGTGCCTGTCGCACATACCCTTGGTGACAAAGACATGACCGCTCACGCCCTGAGCCTCCATGCGCTTCATCTCTTCGATCTGATCGTCGAAGCTCTCGGCAAGGTTGGCGGTGGCAAAAACGGGCACGCCGTTTGAATTCTTGACCGCAAGACCGGCGCACTTCACTCTCTCCTCGGGAGTGAGGGCTGACATCTCCGATGAGCCGCAGACGGCAAACAGATGCTGAGGCTTAAAGGAGGACTGCCAGTCGACATATTCCTCATATCCTCTGTAGTCGATGCTCCTGTCAAGATTAAAGGGAGTGAGAAGCAGAGTATATACGCCCGCGAACTCGTTGTATTTTTCCATTGTTACAGATCCTTCCGCAATTATTGCAAAATTTAGTTGCTGTCTACAAGAGTATACCGCAGGGAGCGACAAAAATCAATAGTAATGTTCCTTTATTTATAAATGTTTAATATTATCGTTGACTTTTGCGCCCGAATGAAATAGAATTATGTTACTATTGCTTTGGAGAAAGAGAAAATGAACAACAAACACTTTTTTAAGAACATGGCGAAGCTCGCCTTGCCGATAGCGCTGCAGCAGCTGCTTGTCTCCTGCGCTCAGCTTGTTGACACCGCTATGGTCACGCCGCTTGGCAATGTCATTGTCTCGGCGGTCGGCGTTTCGTCACGCTGGATATTCCTGATGAATCTTTTTTATTTCGGCATATCCTCCGGCTCGGCGGCGCTGATATCACAGTTTTGGGGCGCTAAAGAGGAGAAGCATATCCGCAGCTCCTACGGCGTAGCGCTGATATTCGGCACGGGAGTTGCGCTCGTCGCCTTTGCGGCTATGTTCTTCTTCCCCGACCAGCTCATCAGGGTATTCTCAAACGAAGCCCCCGTTATCGCCGAGGCCCGCAAATACATGAGGATAGTTGCGTTCATGGGGCTTTTCAGCTCATTTAACCAGATAACCTGCGTCGTGCTCAGGGCCACGGAGAAGGTCAATCCACCGCTCTATTCCTCGATAGCCGCCGTTGCGGTCAACACGGCGCTGAACTACATCTTGATAAACGGCAAGCTCGGCTTCCCCGTGATGGGTATCAGCGGCGCCGCCGCGGCAACGCTTATCTCCGCCGCCGTGCAGTCGCTCATACTTATTATATATATCAACACGGCAAAGCAGGTATTCAAAGCCCCGCCGACCGAATTTTTCCGCCTCACGGGCGCATTTGTGCGCCGCTTCTCCGTCACCTGCCTGCCCGTAGTATTCAACGAGGGCATTTGGGCAATAGGCACGAATATCTATTCAATGGTATTCGCGCGCCAGGGCAGTGAAGCCTACGCCGGCTACACGATATTCAGCTCTATCGAGCAGATAGCTTTCGTATTCTTTGTCGGCATTTGCCACGCCTGCTCGATAATGACGGGCAAGACCATCGGCGAGGGGCGCGAGGAGGACGCATACCGCCTCGCGAAGCGTTTCCTCATAATGACGCCGCTGATAGGCGTATTCACCGGCGCGGTGCTGGCAAGCGTGCGTGTGCCGCTGCTCAGCCTGCTCGATATCGAAACGCAGGGCGCATTTGACCTTGCAAGCAAGCTGATACTCATCTATTGCTGCTGGCTGCCGTTCAGAAACATTCCCTACCCCCTGATAGTCGGCACATTCAGGGCGGGCGGCGACACCAAGATAGGCATACTTTATGACTGCCTGTCGCTCTACCTCATCGGCGTGCCGGTCGTATGCTACCTCGGCCTCGTGGCAAAGGTCGATTTCGTTTACCTGATAATCGCCATGTATATGTGCGAGGATATACCCAAGATAATACTCAGCCTTATCCGCTTCAAGAGCAAGAAATGGATAAGAAATCTAACGGACAGATAGGAGAATTGCCATGCTTCACAAGATAGAGAATGAATATCTCACCTGCGAGATAGACGATATGGGCGCTCAGCTCCATTCGCTCATCTCAAAGGAGAACGGCAAGGAGTATATTTGGTACGGCCGCACCGAGATCTGGTACGGTCAGGCTCCCGTGCTCTTCCCGATAATCGGCCAGCTCATCGACGACACTTATTATTACAACGGCGTCAAATACACCATGCCGAAGCACGGTCTTGCCCGCAAGCTGCCGTTCAAGGTCAAGGAATGCTCGGGCGCAAAGGCGATATTCAGCCTTGAGAGCGACGAAAACACGCTGAAAAGCTATCCGTTTGAATTCGAGCTTTTGGTCGCTTTTGAGCTGAAGGGCAAGTCGCTCGTCAACACCATGACGGTCATTAATAAAACGAGCGGCGAAATGTATTTCTCGGTCGGTGCGCATCCCGGCTTCAACTGCAAGGTGGGTGACGTTATCGAATTTGAGCAGCCCGAAACGCTCGAAACCGAGCGCATCGACAGCGACAACCTTATAATCGACAAAAAATTCCCGCTCATCGAGGACAGCCGCGACATAGTGATAACCGAGGATATCTTCAAGGCGGACGCCCTCATCCTCTCGGGCATCAAGTCAAAGAAGCTGAGGATAAAAGGCGATAACGAGATAGAATTCACCTTCGGCGACTGCCCGTTCCTCGGCATCTGGGCTAAGCCCGGCGCACCCTATGTCTGCCTCGAGCCTTGGTACGGCGTGAACGACGGTCGCGAGGTCAAGGACGATATCTCAAAGAAGAGAGGGATTCAGCGCCTCGGCGAGAGCGGCAGCTTTGAATTCTCATGGACTGCGGAGATAATCAAATAAACAAAAAACACCGGTCGAAAGAGCAAAACTCCTTCGGCCGGTCTCGTTTTAAAAAATAAAAGGCAGAGTTAAAAATCTCTGCCGCTTTATTTTGACTTATGCTTCCTTAACAACTACCTGCTTGCCGTTATAATAGCCACATTCGGGGCAAAGTCTGTGTGATCTCTTGTATGCACCGCAGTTTGAGCACTTCTCAAGCTGGGGAGCAGACATTTTCCAGACGTTGGAGCGTCTCTTATCTCTTCTTGCCTTGGAAACTCTTCTCTTGGGGACTGCCATCTTTGAGCACCTCCTTAACTTTGTGCTTTTATAAAACCGATTAGGTTTTTGATTTAATTATCCAGAAGCTGCTTAAGTACATCAAGGCGGGGATCCGTCTCTTTGGAGCAGCTGCATGAACCTGTGTTGAGGTCTTTGCCGCACTTGGGGCAAACGCCCTTGCAATCTTCGCTGCAAAGGAACTTTGCGGGAAGCTCGAGGAAGATATCCTCCGTCACCAATGCGCCCACATCGAAGCGAAGCTCGTTGATGAGCAGCAACTCGTCGTTGGTCTCGTCATTCAGATGAGTGACAAGTGTGTGGAATATCTTGATCTGAAGCGGGACGGTGATGGGCTTGGCGCAGCGGTCGCAATTAAGCTCGAGCACCGGCTCGGCCACTGCGTTCAGCTCGACCACGCCGGTATGGTTGCCAACGCTACCGCTGACCCGAACGGGTGTTGTAAAAGGCTTCACTCCGCTGAGCTCCTCCTGAGACAGGTCAAGCTCAAAATCGAAGTCCTTAACCAACCCTTCGGTATTAAAAACAGACTCTAAATCCAAAATCATAATTTGCACCTAAAATCATGCACCAAATATTATATAGTTATCTGCATGATTTGTCAACTAAAATATTCAGATTTTTTCGCAGAACTCAAATATTTTCGCCGGAAGCTCTGCTTCATCTGCCGAAATGGTGAAGGTGAAATCCTGCTCAGCGATCTTGCTGAGCTTTGCGACCTTCTCAAGGAAGCAAGTGAGAGCCTCGTAATCCTTGCCGCCGATCTTGAGGGTGGCGTCAACAAGGACGTCGGTTATGTCGTGGTCGCCTGCGATTATGCCGCTGAGGAAGCCGTAGAACGCATCGTAGCCGCTGATGCCGTAGTGGTCGGTCTCAACGAGCCTTGCACGGTAGTTGACATTGTAGGTAAGGAGCCTTTCCTTTTCGATGCAGACTACGTTGCCGTTGGACTTCTCAACCGCTGCGTTAACGAGGTCGATGAGCCTCTTGGTCTTGCCTGAGCCTTTGTTGCCGAGAATAAGATAGATCATTTTTGTTCCTCCTAAAGAATTCTGAATTTCAGTTGAGCCTTGCCTCAAGATCCGCTTTCGCGGCCTCATAGCCGGGCTTGCCGAGAAGCGCAAACATATTCTTTTTGTAGCTCTCGACGCCGGGCTGGTCGAAGGGATTGACCCCGAGCAGGTAGCCCGAGAGGCCGCACGCCTTCTCAAAGAAATATATCATATAACCGAGGTTATATTCATCCTGTTTATCAAGCTCAAGGATAATGTTGGGCACATCGCCGTCGGTGTGCGCGAGCACCGTGCCCTCAAATGCCTTGCGGTTGACATAGTGAACTGTCTTGCCCGCAACGAAGTTGAGGCCGTCGCCGTTCGCCTCTTCAAAGCCTATCTCGACGTCGGTCTTGGGCTCCTTGACCCAAAGGACCGTCTCAAACAGGCAGCGCTCGCCCTGCTGGATATACTGGCCGAGGGAGTGCAGGTCGGTCGAGAAGATCGCGGAGGCGGGGAACAGACCCTTGCCGTCCTTGCCCTCGCTCTCGCCGAAGAGCTGCTTGAACCACTCGCACCACAGGGTCATCGAGGGCTCGTATGCAGCGAGCATCTCAATAGCCTTGCCGTCACGGTAGAGCATATTCCTAACCGCCGCGTATCTGTAGCAGTCGTTATTGTCGAGATCGTCGGAGGCATAAGCCTCTCTGGCGTCCGCCGCGCCCTGCATGAGAGCGCCGATATCAATACCCGCAACAGCTATCGGCAGCAGGCCGACTGCGGTGAGCACCGAATATCTGCCGCCGACATCATCGGGAACTACGAAGGTCTCGTATCCCTCGGCATCGGCAAGCGCCTTGAGAGCGCCCTTCTGCCTGTCGGTAGTGACATATATCCTCTTAGCCGCCTCTTCTTTGCCGTATTTCTTCTCAAGGATTTCCTTGAAGATACGGAAAGCGATGGCAGGCTCGGTGGTGGTGCCGGACTTTGAAATGACGTTTATCGAGAAATCTCTGCCGTCGATGAGCTGCATAAGCTCCGCAACGGCGCTCGAGCTGATGGTGTTGCCGCCGAAATAGATATCGGGCGTGTCCTTTTTAAGGAGATTGTAATTATTTGACTTGATGAATTCGATAACCGCTCTCGCGCCGAGGTAGGAGCCGCCGATACCGAGCACTACGAGCACCTCGGAATCCTTCTTTATCTTCTCTGCGCTCTCTTTGATTCGGCGGAATTCGTCCTTGTCGTAATTAACGGGCAGGTCGAGCCAGCCGAGGAAATCACTGCCGAGGCCCGTGCCCTCGGTGAGCATTTTGTGCGCTGCGGAGACCTCCGAACGCATGGAATCAAATTTCTCTTTATCGGCGTATTTGCCGACGTAATTCAGATTGAGCTTTAAAGCCATCTTTCAAACCCCCATAGCTTTGCTATTATAATCTTATATATTTTAACCTATAAGTTACTTTATTGCAACACCTAAAAGGAAAAAATATCGGTTATTTCGCCAAAAAACGCAGGTTTTTTGACATAACAAAATGATACAGGGGGATTTTTTCTCCTCTGTATCATTCTAACATATTTCGTGTGCGAATGCAAAAGAAATTTGCAATTCACCGCCTGTAAAGCTCCGTCAAGTGCCGAAGCCGCGCCGCCAGCTCGCCGTTCGCCGCTCCCCGAGCCATGCGCCACTGCCAATTACCGCCGAGGGTTGAGGGCGTATTCATCCGCGCCTCTGAGCCGAGACACAGCAGATCCTGCATAGTGATGATAACGGTATCCGCCGTGCAGGCGAGCAGGGATTTTATCACGCCCTCGTTCAGCCCCTCGGCCTCGTTCAGGCGCAGATACTCCTTTGCGAAGCGCACGTCCTCGGGCGGCGCGGAGGCGAACCAACCCGCAAGGGTGTCGTTATCGTGAGTGCCGATATAGGCGACGCAGTTCCTGCCGTAATTGTGCGGCAGATAGTCGCTGTTCTCACGGCTGTCAAAGGCAAATTGCAATATCTTCATGCCGGGGAAGCCCGTTTCGGCGAGCAAGGATATCACGCCGTCGTCAATGTAGCCGAGATCCTCGGCGATGATGTCTATTTTGCCGAGCGCCGCTTCTATCTTCTCAAAAAGCTCAACCCCGACGCCCTTATACCATCTGCCGTTGACGGCGTCCTCCATTCCGCCCGGGACGGCGTAAAAGGACGAAAAGCCCCTGAAATGGTCTATCCTCAATCGGTCGCAGAGCCTGAGCGAATGCGCCGTGCGCCTTATCCACCAGCGGTAACCGTCGCTGCGGATATGCTCCCAGTCAAAGACGGGGTTGCCCCAGAGCTGACCCTTTGAGTTGAATCCGTCGGGCGGCACACCCGCCACGAGGGTGGGTTCGAGTGAATCGTCGAGCATAAAAAGCCCAGGCTCCGCCCACACATCGGCGCTGTCGTGCGCCACATAAATAGGCAGGTCGCCGATAATGCCGACCCCGCTTGAATTTGCATAGCTTTCCAGCCGCTCCCACTGGCGAAAGAACCAGAATTGCTCCGCTTTGCGGAAAATTATCTCCTCGCTGAGCAGCGAACGGGCGCTTATCATCGCCTGCGGGTCGCGCATTTTAAGCCCCGACGGCCAATCGTACCACGGCCTGCCGCCGAGGGAGGCTTTTATCGCCGTGAAGAGCGCATAATCCTCGAGCCAATGCTCGTTCTCGGCGCAGAAAGCCTCAAACTCCTCATTCGGCTTGAAACTCTCAAATGCCCTGTGCAGCACGGCGGTTCGCTTCTCATACAGTATGCCGTAATCCACGCTCTCGGGGTTGTTCCCCCACTCCGCGCCCTTGTATGCCGCCCTGTCGAGCAGGCCGTCCTCGGCGAGCAGATCAAGGTCGATCAGATAAGGGTTTCCCGCAAAGGCGGAGAACGACTGATAGGGCGAATTGCCGAAGCCCGTAGGGTTCAGCGGCAGTATCTGCCAATATTTCTGACCCGCCGAGCGCAGGAAATCGACGAATTCATACGCCGCCTTGCCGAGAGAGCCTATGCCGTAGGGGGACGGAAGCGAGGTGATATGCAGAAGTATTCCGCTGCTCCTCATTTTTTTGCTCCTATCGCCAAAGTGGTCTCCTTATCAAAGAAATGCGTCAGCCCGCTCTCGATAACGAGCTTCGTTTCCCCGCCGCCGACCGAGGTAAGCTCCGAAGCGATGCGTGCGATATGCCGCTTGCCGTCCAGTTCAAAATATATATTCATTTCGCTGCCGAGCAGCTCGGCAAGCTCCGCTTTGACGGTGACGACGCACTTGCCGCCCTCATTCTCACCCTTTTGCAGCTCTCTTATATGCTCGGGTCTGACCCCGAGGATGACCTGCTTACCGATGTAGGAGGCGAGCGCCGAACGCTTCTCCGCCGGCACTGTGAGGCTGACCCCGCCGAATCTTGCCTCAAGCCCGCTCTCCCCCGCCGATATCACGGCGTCGATGAAATTCATCTGCGGCGAGCCGATAAAGCCCGCCACAAAGGTGTCCGCAGGCTCGTCATAGAGCTTCTTCGGCGTGTCATACTGCCTGATAATGCCCTTGTCCATCACCACTATCCTGTCCGCCATGGTCATGGCCTCGGTCTGATCGTGGGTAACGTATACAAAGGTGGTCTGGAGCTGCTTATGCAGCAGAGTTATCTGGCTCCTCATCTGAGTGCGGAGCTTTGCGTCAAGGTTAGAGAGCGGCTCGTCGAGCAGGAACACCTTGGGATTTCTCACCATAGCTCTGCCGAGAGCCACTCGCTGCCTCTGCCCGCCCGAGAGGGCGCGGGGTCTGCGGTCGAGGTAAGGCGTGATATCGAGGATATCCGCAGCCCAGCGCACCTTCTCGTCTATCTCTCTTTTAGGCAGTTTTTTGAGCTTCAGCGCAAACGCCATATTCTTATAGACCGTCATGTGCGGGTAGAGCGCATAGCTCTGAAAAACCATTGCGATGTCCCTGTCCTTGGGGGCGACGTCGTTCACCCTGCGCTCGTCGATATACAGCTCGCCCGAGGTTATCTCCTCAAGCCCCGCTATCATGCGGAGCGTTGTGGATTTGCCGCAGCCGGACGGGCCGACGAGCACCACGAATTCCTTATCCTTTATCTCAAACGACAGGTCGGGTATGACCGTCACCTTGCCGTTATCAAAGGATTTAACAACGTCTTTGAATACGATTGCCGCCATAAACGATACCTCTTATCCCTTAACTGCGCCTGCCACCACGCCTTTAATAATATATTTCTGACAGAAAAGATAAAAAATGATTATCGGCAATATTGAGAGCACGAGCATCGCCATGAGTGCGCCCATATCCTTGTTGCCGTAGCCGCCGGTCAGCGCCATCTGGACGGCGACCGGCAAGGTCTTGCTGCTGCCCGAGCCGAGCACGAGATAGGGCAGCAGATAGTCATTCCACACCCACATGGCGTTGAGTATCGCAACGGTTATCGCCGTGGGCTTTAGTATCGGGAATACTATCAGAAAGAAGGTTTGCAGAGGGGAACAGCCGTCAATGGTCGCCGCCTCCTCGATCTCATTCGGTATGCTCTTAATGAAACCGCAGAACATAAAGACCGACAGCCCCGCCCCGAAGCCGAGATAGATAAAAACTATGCCTATCGGGTTATTGAGCCTCAGTTCAAAGGCAAAATAGGTCATCGTATACATGACCATCTGAAACGGCACTATCATGCTGAAAATAAAGAGATAATAGAGCGCCGAGGTCAGCTTATTCTTGACCCTGACGATATACCACGCCGTCATCGAGGTCAGCAGCACTATCCCCGCCACGGCAAAGACGGTGATGAAAGCCGAATTGCCGAACGAACGCATGAAATCAGACTGCGTGAAGCCCTTGACGAAGTTATCGAAGCCCGCAAAGGTCTCGCCCCTCGGCAGGGTAAACGGAGCATCCGAAATATAGAAATTGCCCTTGAACGAATTCATCACGATGATGAATATCGGGGCTAAGAAAACAAAGGCAAGGAAAACAAGGATGATATATGCAAGCCCCTGTCTTATACGCTTTGCGCCCGTCATTGCTCCACCTCCCTGCTGCGGGTCGCCCTGAGCTGAATGAAGGCTATGACCGCTACAAGAATAAAGAATATGACCGCCTTTGCCTGCGCCATGCCGTGCCACTGCCCGAGCTTCAAGCCCGTATGGTCATAGAAGGTTTTATAGATATCGAGCGCGAGCAGCGCCGTATCCGCCGACTTGCCGTTGAGCGCCAGGTTTTGGTCAAAGAGCTTAAAGGAATTCGTCAGCGTCAAAAAGGAGCATATCGTCACCGAGGGCATGACCATGGGTATGGTTATGCGGGTGAGGGTCTGCCACGGGGTCGCGCCGTCTATCGCCGCGGCCTCGCTCAGCTCGTCGGGGATATTTTGCAGCCCGGCTATATAGATTATCATCATATAGCCGATGAGCTGCCAATTCATCAGTATCACCAGCCCCCAGAAGCCGTACTTCGGGTCATAGGTGATATCAACGCCGAAGTAGCCGAGCACGCCGTTGATTATCAGGCTCCATATATGGCCGAGCACGATACCGCCTATCAGGTTTGGCATAAAGAACACCGTCCTGAAGGCGTTGGTGCCCCGCAGCCCCCTTGTCATCAGCAGCGCCACGGCAAAAGCTATGACATTGACCGTTATCACGGAGACAAAGGTGAATTTAACCGTGAGCCACAGGGAATTAAGGAAAGTCTCGTCGCTCGTAAAAATGCGGATATAATTCTTAAAGCCGACCCATTCGCTCTCGTTCACCACCTTGAACTCGGTGAACGAGAGATAGATGCCCATGAAGAACGGGGCGAGGAACGATATCACAAACGCCGCAAGGGTCGGCAGCACAAAGAGCGGGAAATATTTTTTGAGCGTTTTTTGCATCAGATCACTCCGTTATCCTCCGAATTCGGAGCTCCACTCATCAACGGCGAGCTTCTTGACCTGATCCCAGCTCTCGCTGCCCTGAGCGTATTTGAGCAGGGCTGCGCCGAGGTCGTCCTTATAGGTCTGGCTCGGGAATACTGTGAAATTCCACGGGATATTGGTCACGTCGCTCTTGTTCATCCAGCGGATGACCTCCTTTGCGAGCGGGTCGTCGGGGGTCTCGTTCTCGCCGAAGGTGTCAAACGGGGCGATGAAGCCAAGCTCCTCGGTGACGAATTTTTTGCCCTCGTCGGAGCTGAAAAGCCAATAGAGGAAATCCGCGGCGGCCTGCTGCTCCGCCTTGCTCGCCTTTGAATTGATACAGATGAAGTTCTCCGTGCCAACACAGATACCGAGCTTGTCCTCGCCCTCGATGCCCATATAGATAGGCATGAATTTGATATCCTCCTTGTTGACGGTGTTGCCCGCAACGCCGAGGATCTGCGAAGCACCCCAGTTGCCGTTCTGCACCATGGCGCACTTGCCCATTGCGAACTCCGCCATGGACGAAGTCACGTCGAGAGTGCCGAGCTGTTTTTTGTCGGTGGTGGAATTATTGATATAGAGGTCAAAAATATTTTTGAAATTATCCGAATAGATGAAGTCTATTTTCTTGTATCCGTCGCCCGTCAGATCGACGCCGTTTTTCTTAAATTCGAGCGTGACGGGGATATTCATCAGGTGAGTCTGCCAGCGCCAATCCTCGCCCGTCTTGAGCGAAGTGGCGGCGAAAACGCCCTGAATGCCCAGCTCCTCCTTGTGCGCCTGCATATCCTCGACGAGCTTCTTAAAGGAATCAAAGCTCTTGATATCGTCGATGGATTTGAAATCGGTCGCTCTGTTGCTCAGGGCAAAGTATGCGTCGGTTATCTTTTTATTATAGATGATCCCGTAGCCCTCGACGACATAGGGGATGCCGTAAACGCCGTCGCCCGAGGTAACGGCAAGCGATTTATCCTTGAGGTGCTTATAAAGCTCCGTGCCCTTGAGGTCGGCGCAGTATTCCTTCCACGAGCTGTAGCCGATGGGGCCGTTTATTTGGAAGAGTGTCGGTGCCTCCTTGGTAGCCATTCGGGCGGTGAGGGTGGATTCATAGGTGCCCGACGCCGCAGTCTCCACTATCAGCTTAACGCCGCTGCTTTTTTCATAAGCGGCCGCGATCCTGTCATAGACCTCGGCAATCTCGGGTTTGAAGTTGAGATAGCGTATCTCCTTGACCTTCGCCGCAGAGCCGCCCGTGCCGCTCTCGGTGTCGGGGTTATTGCTGCGGTTGCAGGCGGCAAAAAGCCCGCAGACGAGCAGCGCCGCCAGCAGAGCGGAAACAAGTTTCTTTATCATATATTTACCTCCGATTCGTGATGTTAATAGTATTATGCACCCAAAAAACGGATTTTATAACGCTGCGGCGCCGCCGAGATATTAAAAACCCGCCCCGAGCGGCTTTTGCACACTCGGAGCGGTGATCATCATATATTATTTTTTACCGTATCGGTCGTTTTTGATAACGTCCTTTGCGATATAGATGGGTCTGCCCTTGGTCTGGATATAGGTGCGGGCGATATACTCGCCGATTATGCCGAGGCAGCAGAGCTGAATGCCGCCGAGCAGCAGTATCAGCACAACTATCGTGGCGTAGCCCTCAACGGCGATGCCGAAGCAGAGCTTTTGGACGATAACGACTATCAGGTATATGAGCGAGAAGAGCGAAACAAGCATACCGACGACCGTCGCTATACGCAGCGGGGCGGTGGTGAAGGCGAAAATGCCCTCAAGAGCATATCTGAACAGCTTGCGGAACGACCACTTTGACTCGCCCTCGGCTCTCTCGTCGGCGTTATACGGGATGAACTTCGTATTGAAGCCGACCCATGAGAACAGCCCCTTGGAGAAGCGGAAGTATTCGTCCATACGCAGTATCGCCTCGACCATCGGGCGGCGGAAGGTCCTGAAATCGCTCGCCCCTTGGACAAACTCCGTGTCGGAGAATTTATTTATCAGCTTATAAAATGAGTTTTTGAAGAACACAAGCAGCTTATTCTCATTGCGCTGCTCCTGATAGGCCGCCACGCAGTCGTAATCCGGCTCATTCTCAAGAGTACGCACCATATCGAGCGCTATCGACGGGCGCTGCTGTAAGTCTGCGTCGATTATCGTGACATAGTCGCCCTCGGATTCGCGCAGGCCGGCGTACATAGCCGATTCCTTGCCGAAATTCCTTGAGAAATTGACTATCTTCATCGGCACGTCGCCCGAGCAGAGCTTCTGCAGCTCCTTAAAAGTGCCGTCGCTGCTGCCATCGTTGACAAAAACCAGCTCATAGTCGATGCCCGACTCTGCGAAATCCTGCCTGACGGCATTATAGAAGAGAGGGATATTCTTCTCTTCGTTGTAGCACGGGACAACGAGCGATAGCTTCATTGTGCTTCTTCCTTTCTCAGATATTTGCCGCTTTCTTGATATCCTCGACCCTGTCGAGCTTCTCCCACGGGAGGTCGACGTCCGTCCTGCCGATATGGCCGAGGGCGGCTATCTGATGATAGATGGGTCTCCTGAGGTCAAGGGTCTTAATTATCGAAGCCGGTCTGAGGTCAAAGAGCTTGCCGACTATCGCCGCTATATCGGTGTCGGCGATAACGCCGGTGCCGAAGGTATCGACGAAGATAGATACAGGCTCCTCAACGCCTATCGCGTAAGCCAGCTCGACCTCGCACTTGGTCGCAAGACCCGCGGCAACGATATTCTTAGCCACATGGCGAGCCGCGTACGCTGCGGAACGGTCGACCTTGGTGGGATCCTTGCCGCTGAATGCGCCGCCGCCGTGACGGGCATATCCGCCGTATGTATCGACGATTATCTTACGGCCGGTAACGCCGCTGTCGCCGTTCGGGCCGCCGGTGACGAATCTGCCGGTGGGGTTGATATGATATTTTGTATTCTCATCGAGCATATCTGCGGGGAGCGTGGTCTTGATGACCTTCTCGATGATATCCTTTCTTATCTGCTCAAGCTCAACGTCGGGTGAATGCTGGGAGGAGATAACGACGGTGTCTATCCTGACGGGCTTACCGCTCTCATCGTATTCAACGGTGACCTGGCTCTTGCCGTCCGGTCTGAGGTAGGCGAGAGTGCCGTCCCTGCGGACCTCGGTGAGCTTTGCGCAGAGCTTGTGTGCAAGCGAAATGGGCAGCGGCATAAGCTCCGGGGTCTCGTTGCAGGCATAGCCGAACATCATGCCCTGGTCGCCTGCGCCGAGGCGGTCAACGCCCATGGCGATGTCGGGCGACTGCTTGTCGATAGCGGTGATGACGGAGCAGGTGTTGCCGTCGAAGCCCTTGTCGGAGCAGTCGTAGCCGATATCGAGGACGGTCTGCCTCGCGATGGCGGGGATATCAATGTTGGCGCTCGTGGTTATCTCGCCCATGACGAGGATCATGCCCGTGGTGCAGGCGCATTCGCAGGCGACTCTGCCCATGGGATCCTGAGCAAGGATAGCGTCAAGGACTGCGTCCGAGATTTGGTCGCAGATCTTATCCGGATGGCCTCCGGTGACTGACTCGGAAGTGAAAAAGCTGTGTGACATTTTTGTGACCTCACTAAAAAATATTATCAACGGAAGCTCTGTCCTTTATACAGTATAAAAAACCCGCCGAAGGAGTCCTCGGCGGGCGAAAACACCTTATCTTTCGGTTAAAAACCGCAGGAATTAGCACCTTGTATAACACAGGTTGCCGGGCTTCAATGGGCCTGTCCCCTCAGCCGCTCTTAATAAGGACATATTCTATTGACAGCTCAATATTATACGTCAACGCTCGCACTTTGTCAAGATACGGCGAAAATTATTTGTTGAAATACTGAGGCAGATACTCCTTATGAGCCTCTTTAAGCTCATTGAAGCAGTTGACCGCCTTCTCCCAGTCGCCGACAAGCGGATGAACGAGCAGACCCTTGATAGCGTCCTCGTCGCTGCCCTTTATGGCAGCCTTGACGGTATACTTCTCATAGGTCTTGACAACCCTCATAAGGCCGATGATGTGATCGTTGATATGCTCGGTTACGGGCACGGGATGAGCGCCGTCGGAGCCGATGACCGCTGCGACCTCAATGATATCGTCGTCCGCCATGAAGGGCAGTGTGCCGTTATTCTTGACGTTGACCACCTGCACGTCCCTCTTGTCGTTGGCAAGGGCGTCGATGAGCGAGACCGCGACGAGCGAATACTTGTGGCCGCCTCTCTTGTCGAGCAGAGCGGGCTTCGTGACGATATTCTCATCCTTATATATCTCAAGCAGCTGCTCCTCTATCTCCATGCAGACCTGCGCTCTGGTCTTGGGATCCTCGCGCTGATGCTGGAGCTTCGCCTCGCGGCAGTAATAATACTGAAGGTATGACGAGGGAATAGCCTGAATAGTCCTCAGGCAGTCTATCGAGAAGCCGTCGTCCTTGATGTTGGCCATTACCTTGGGTGAGAAGCCGGATTCGATAAGGCCGGGCAGCAGCTCCTTGCCGTCCTTCTTGACGGAGGTGACCCAGCTCAGGTGGTTGAGGCCGACATAGGTGATATCGACGTCGTCGCCGGTTATCTCCTTGAGGTCATCGAGCATATCAATGGGCACGTTGCAAAGGCCGATGCACTTGACGTTGGTGTTATTGAGCACGAACTCGGTGATGATGCCCGAGGGATTGGTGAAGTTGATGAGCCATGCGTCGGGGCAGATAGCCTCTATCCTGTCGCAGATATGCTTGATAACGGGGATGGTGCGCTGAGCCTTGAAGAAGCCGCCGATGCCGGTGGTCTCCTGACCGATAAGGTCATATTTCCTCGGGATGCTCTCGTCGAGGTGGCGGCAGGGCAGCTTGCCGACTCTTATCTGAGTGATAACGAAATCGGCGCCCCGAAGCGCGGTATCGAGATCGTCGGTAAAGATGACCTCGCAGTCGCTGTTTGCGTTCTTGAGCATACGCACGCAGAGATTGCCAACGATAGTCCTCTTGCGCTCGTCGATATCCATAAATGCGACCTTCTTGAGCTTGAGACTGTCGCTCGCCTTGAGGAAGCCGTCGATAAGCTCGGGGCAATAGGTGCTGCCGGAGCCAATAACCGCAACATTGATTTCTTTCATATTATATTTACTCCTTTATATTGAGATATTGTTGCCTTATTTTGCGTAATCCTGCATTATCCAATTGATGCAGCCGATAACGGGCTGCGCCTTGAGCTTGATGAATCTCAGCTTCTTGCCGCTGAGAGCCTCCGCCTTGGAGAGAAGCATATCAATATATGCCTTGTTGTCGAGCTTGACGTTGATCGAGCCGGAGAGCACGACCTCTATCTCATCGCCGGGGAAATCAAGCTCATGTGAGAGAGCGGCTATAAGCTCCGCGCCCCTCTGAGCCATTTTTTCGCAGTATGCGAGGGCGGGCTTGTCGCCCCTCTTGGCCGCCTCAAAGAAGCTGCCGACGAATTCTCTTATGTATTCGCCCGCATTCTCGCCCTCCATCTTCTCGATGAAAGCGAGGAACTTCTCCCTGCCGGTGAAGCCGAGACGTTCACGGATTATATCGGTGATAAGAGTCTTTTCAAGCCCTAGGAAAAGCTCGTTATAAACAAGCTCGAACGCCTTTATCGCTATATCGACGCCGCCCGAGATATCGCCCGAGAATCTGCCGAGACCCGCAAGCTGGAGGCGGTTGCCGTCGGCGTCAATGCCGTTGCAGCACACGCCCGTGCCGCAGTTGTAGCCGATGGCGCAGCCGCTCTCGCTGCCCGCCTTGACTACGATGAAGCCGTCGTTAAAGACCTCAAAATTGCGAAGCCCCTTTATGCGGAGCTGCTCGCACATCGCGTCATACTGATATTCGTGGTCGATGCCCGCAAGACCCATGAGCGTGAAGCTCACGTCGCCGAGAGCAATACCCGCCTTGGCGCAGAGGGAATTCAGCCCCTCGATTATGATATCGCTTGCGCCGTCAAACGAGCTTTCGAGATTCTCGTGGTTGCTGCCGGGGCCTTCAATATACTCCAGCATTTCTTTATTCTCATTAAAAAGGGCGAATGCGGTCTTGGTGCCGCCGCCGTCAACGCCTATGTAATATTTCATCAAATACTCCTTATTCTTCCTCATCAAAATAATCGGTGCAGACCTCGTCAAGGCAGAAGGTGCCTCGTCTGTAAGGCTCTCTGTCTATCCACATACCGTTGGTGAAATCCGGGAACGGCACGGGAGCGCCGCCGATAGCTATCGACTGCTCGGAGAGAGCGGTAACTGCCATCCAAGTGGCGGTGTCATAAACGTCGATGGGCGGCTTAGCGTCCATTCTCACGCTCTCGGCAAAGGCGCTGAGCACAAGGTAATCCATGCCGCCGTGGCCGCCTGCGTGAACGCCGTCGACCTTATATTTTTTCCAGAGCGGATGCTCATATTTATCTATGTAGGGAGCCGCGTCATTCCAACTGTGCGTCCAGTGGTTGGGGTCGTCCACGGTCTGCCCCTCAAGGTAGATAACGCCGCCATCCTCCATATAGATGCCCTTGGTGCCCTGCACACGGTAGCCCCTTGAATAGGGTCTGGGGAGCGAGCAGTCATGGGTGAGCACTACGGTCTCGCCGTCGGCGCACTTGATCACGGTGGTCACGACGTCGCCCTCGTTGAAGGCGTAATCCGCAATGTCGTAATCCTCGCCCTTATTTTTCTTTATCCACTCGTTAAGCCCTCTGGACTTCGTCGCAAAGGAGCTGAGCGATATGTAGCGGTTGCCCCTGTTGATACCGAGCACCTTGGAGATGGGGCCGAGCTGATGCGTGGGGTAAAGCTCGCCGTTGCGGTGCTGGAAGTTAAAGAGCCTGCCGTGGCGATTCTCTCTGCCGAGGCTTATCTCGTCGCGCAGATCATGCTGATAGCCGCCCTGCATATGGATAAGCTCACCGAAGATGCCCTGCTTGACCATATTGAAGATAGCCATTTCGTTCCTGTCGTAGCAGCAGTTCTCAAGCAGCATACAGAATTTGCCGGTCTCCTCGCTTGCCCTGACAAGCTGCCAGCATTCCTCTATGCTCGCCGCGCCGCCGACCTCCATGGCAACGTGCTTGCCCGCTCTCATTGCGTCTACGGCAATGCGGGAATGGGTTATCCATGTGGTGCAGCACATGATAGCGTCAAGGTCGTCCCTTGCAAGCAATTCTTTATAATCGAGATACCAATCAGCGGTCTCGCCGGTGGCCTCCTTGACTATCTCGGCGCCCCTTTCGGCTCTGTCCTGATATATATCGCAGACCGCGGGTACGCACACACCATCGCAGTTGAGCAGCTCGCGAAGCTGGCTGCTGCCCCTGCCGCTGATACCGATAACGCCTATATTAACTGTATCTTTCATCAGAGTTCCCTCCCCAAAGGTGTTATAATTTAATTATATAAATATTCGGAAAAAAATCAACGGTTATTTAAAATATCTTTTAAAATACTTCCGCCATTTGAGCATATAAAGCGTGACGAGCTTCGAGAGCGCAATGTCATAGAGCACAAAAGCGAATGTGCCGAGGCCGAGCAGCATAGGTATCGCCATCACGCCGAACTCGTCTATCTCATCTATCGTAACGCCCATGAGCTTTATCATCAGGAAGTATGAGACCACCATTGTGAGCAGGAACGAGCCTATCTTCAGCACCCAGCAGAGCACGGGGCGCAGCTTTGACTCCATGACGGCCTTGAGTATCGGATAATAGCCGAAGAAGGCGATATACATCACCGCCACCTCTTTGTCGGGCACGAGCAGCACGCCGAGTATCGCAACGGCGGCATAAACGCCGAACGCCCACTTCTTATCCGTCTCGATGACCATAAATACTATCAGCATTCCCGCCGCCGCAGGCAACGCATAGGTCAAGAACGGTATGACCGCGACGGATATCATCAGCACCAGCGAGAGGGCGGAGACTATGCCGCCCAAGGCACATTTTGAGCTTTGCTTCAATTAATTCAATCCTTTCAGCAGCAGGGGATGAGATCCCCGCCGAAGCATTCACAGCAGCAGTCGGCGCACATCAGCCCCGAGCAGATATCGCAGGCGGAGCAGCCGCTGTCGCTATCCTTACGTCTCTCGGCTCTGTAGCCGCCGGAGCGAGCCTGATTGACCTTGTTGAACGCCATTTTGTAGGTGTTGTTGGTCGGATCCATGTCGCAGGCTCTGCCGAAATTATTCGCCGCCTCCTCAAGCCAGCCCCTTTTCTGCTGAATGGTGCCCTTGAGGTAATACCACTGCGCGTCGCGCACGCTCTCGGGTATGCCGTCGAGGAGCACCTGAGCGTCCTCGAGCCTGTTGGCGTTGATCTTGGCTCTGATATCGGAGTAATCGGCCGTGCCGGCATAGGTATAAGAGCTGCCCGCCGAGGAATAGCCGCCCGTGCTCGGGGAATCCATGGCTATTGCGTCGTAGGCGGCGTTTATCTCGTCCATTTTCTTCGGGTCGGAGTCCTGATACTTCCTTGCAAGCTCCCTGTAGGCGGCGTTGACCCTGTCCATTCCCGAGCCTCTCGGCACGCCGAGTATTTCATATGGATCTCTCATGTAACTACACCTCAATCAACTGTGTAATCTCTTTTGCGGGGTACGGGCGGCATATATTTTGCCGTCACTCCCCTTGCGGCGGCGGTGAATCCGTCGAAAACTATATTTTCAAGTATATCGCCGAAGCGGTTCGGCTTGACCGCTTCAAGCGCCTCTATTGCCTGAGCCTGGGTCAGATTCAATGCCCCCTCGGCTCTGGCGGCAAACTTCCCTCGCCCCTGCTCGGTTTTAAGCTCGGGCTTCTCACGCTTAAATGGGTTGAAGCCGCCGTCTTTGGTGTCGCCGTCGAGGTCGTCCGCAGCGTCGAGAATATAGACAAATCTGCCCGTCATGTAGCCGAGCCGTTTAAGAGCCTCGGCTCTCTCGCCCTCAAATCCGAGGGCAAAAAGCTCGCCGAGCGCCTTTGCGGTGGGGTCTGCGGCTCTGTCAAGCCCGCACTCGGGGTCATTCTCCGCAGCCGCCTGCTCTTTCATTGCGCCGCCTATCACCCTCTCCGCCTCCGGCGCAAGCCTTGCCGCCTTGCGGTGCATCAGGCTGACCGCAGGGTAAAGCAGCGCGGCGACGAGCTTGTGCAGCGCTCCCCTGTCGTGCAGGTCGTCGAGCAGTTTATAATAAACGGCGATGATGAGCGCATGGGCGCAAAGCTCTATCTCGCTCCTGCCGCCGCAGATCATGCACTTTTTCGCCGGATTATATGGGCAGCGCTTCTGAGCGAAGCGGCAGCCGCCCTCGGCGACGGATAAGCGCAGCAAAGCGGCGAAAGCAAAATCATAGCTCAAAAAAAGCTGAGCGAGCGGCGAATATTCCCTGCCGAGCACACGGCAGAGCGAGCAGTAAACGCCGCGGTACAGCTCGTAATCCTTCACTTTCATTTCGGGCTTGAATGCCCTGACATATCCGAGCAAATAAAACACTCCGAGAATTGTATTCTATTATATTTTATATTATTTTTCTCGATAATCGGTTAACATATTGTAAATTTTGCGCTTTTTTGCGCTGTCGAGGGCGTGCTTGACGATTTGACGGCGGCAGATGATGCTATAATTCGTAAAAGCGGCTGACGGCGGCTCCTCCTTTGAAGCTGCGAAGCCAAGGATATCCTGTTGACCGCAGCGTTTCCGTAATTAAAATTGCCGCTGAGAAAAATCAGCGGCATTTTCTTTTCATCGCCCTGAGCATTTCCTTATCCTCGGAGCAGACCTGATAGGATTCTGTCATCTTCTGAATTGATTTATTGAACGTGAAATCATCAAGCGAGCAGCGGCGGAGGTAGGCAAGGGTCTCTTCTCTGAATTTAACAAAGCACATTGATATTCCCCATGCGACAGCCATTTTGACATAGTAGCCGTCGTGGCGCACGGAGTCGTAAAGCCGCAGGATATCGGCGATATGCTCGCTGTCGATAAGCCACCGCAGCAGCACAACGCAGCCGAAGCGCACCTCGTACTCATTCGGCGAATTAAGACAGGACACGGCGAATCCAAAGGCTCTGTCCTTATCCTTTGCGAAGCATTTCAGCTCCCCGACCGTGCCGTCGCACACTGCCCAGTTGTCTATCTCGGGGATAAAGTCGGCAAGCAGCGAGAGCCGCTCGTCGAGAGAGCATTTTGCCCCGCCGATGACCATGCCCCGCAGCAGCCTTATCTCATAGATATCGCTGCCGCCCGTCATGGCAAGAAAGCCCCTCCAATCGCCCCGCGTTATCCCCTTCGCCAGCTCTCTGACGGCGGGCACACGCAGACCGATAGATGTTTCGTTCAGCCCGGGAATTAAGCTGTCGTTGAATTTCTTATATTTTTCATCCGCCCGCTCTTTCATCACGGCGATGAGAGAGTCCAGCTCCTTTTGAGTGAATCCCATAATTCTTTTTACCGTCCTTCAGCAGTTTTATCGCTTCGCCCGAGAGCAGCAGCAGCGCAAAGAGATTCGGCACCGCCATAAGCCCGTTGAGCGTGTCGGACACGCTCCAGACGCTCTCGAGTCGCAGCACGCAGCCCGCAGCCGCCGCAGCGGCATAGAGGATATTGTAAATTTTAACGCTCTTTTTGCCGAAAAGATACGCCGCCCCCCTGCTGCCGTAATACGACCACGCCACAAGGGTGGCAAGGGCAAAGAGGCTGATGCATCCGCTCAGGAAATATCCGCCCGCGGCGCCGAAAACGCTTGAGAACGCGGCGGAGCAGAATTCAACGCCGTTGAGCGACGGGTCGCTCTGCCATACCCCGCTCATCAGCAGCGCAGCGGCGGTGACGGTGCACATGAGCACCGTGTCGATAAAAACCTCGAGGATGCCCCACATCCCCTGCTCTGCGGGATTGCCGCACCGCGCCGAGGAATGGATTATGGCGCTGCTGCCGAGACCGGCTTCATTGGAGAAAACGCCGCGCGAAATACCGTAGCGCATCGCCTTCGCCATTCCAAATCCCGACACCGCTCTGACGGTGAAGGCCTCCCTGACGATCAGCTTCACGCATGGAACGAAATTGCGGATATTGACGATGATCACGGCGAAGCATCCGAGGATGAACACCGCCGAAAGCACGGGAATGAGCTTCTCGGATATCGCGCTTATGCGGCGAAGCCCGCCCGAAGCGGCGGCGAGCATAACGTCGGATTCGTTGATCGCACCAACACCGCCATGGATACATTTGACAACAACTTCTTCATTGGACAGCTTTAAGAGACTCTGCTTCACTGCTTCCACACTACCCTGTACATCAGCCTTGATGATCAGGTTCAGTTCCTTCAGATTGCCTTCCTGGATCTTGGTAAACAGATCATCAAGCGACATCTTGGATTTTGTTTCTTCCAGCTTCTTTACTTTGTTCTGTGCTACGAAGGTTTCCGCAAACTGCTTTGCCGTCTTATCATTTTCATGTGCGATCAGAATCTCACCTGCGTTTGGCACATCAGAAAGACCTAAGATCTCAACCGGTGTGGAAGGACCTGCTTCTTTCACTCTGCGTCCCTTATCATCTACCATGGCTCTTACCTTACCATGTGCTGCACCCGCTGATACAAAGTCACCGACATGCAGTGTACCCTTCTGTACCAGAACAGTTGCAACGGAACCGCGTCCCTTATCCAGCTCGGCTTCGATAACAAGACCTCTTGCCTGTCTGTTCGGATTTGCTTTCAGCTCCAGAATCTCGGCTGTCAGGATGATCGTCTCAAGTAAGGTATCGATTCCTTCACCGGATTTTGCGGAAACCGGTACAAATTCTGTTGTTCCGCCCCAGTCTACCGGGATCAGTTCATATTCTGTCAGTTCCTGCTTTACACGATCAATATTGGCATTTGGTTTATCGATCTTGTTGACAGCAACGATAATTTCAATACCTGCTGCTTTTGCATGATTGATCGCTTCTACGGTCTGTGGCATAACACCGTCATCTGCCGCAACAACAAGAATTGCGATATCTGTTGAGTTTGCACCACGCATACGCATTGCAGTGAAAGCTTCATGTCCCGGTGTATCCAGGAACGTGATCTTTTCACCCTTTACATTGACTGTATAAGCACCGATATGCTGTGTGATACCACCGGCCTCGCGGTCTGTGACATTTGTCTTACGGATCGCATCCAGAAGGGATGTTTTACCATGATCGACATGACCCATAACACAGATAACAGGCGGTCTCTTTACCATGTCCTTTTCGTCTTCATCGTCCTCTTTCAGCAGTTCTTCGATCACATCGACCTGTACTTCCTTCTCACAGATGATGTCGTAATCGATCGCAATGTTTTCAGCCGTCTCAAAATCAACTTCCTGGTTGACTGTGACGATCTGTCCCTGCATGAAGAGTTTCTTCACGATAGCGGAAGGCTGCAGCTTCATCTTATCTGCCAGATCCTTGATCGTGATTGTTTCAGGAATTGTGATCACCTTGATCTGTTCTTCTACAACTTCCTCTTTCTTTTCAGGCTTGATAAATCTGCCTGCTTTATTTTTGTTCTTCAGCATTGCTGCATTGTCATCTTCGTAGATATGATCCTTTTTGCTTCTCTTATCTCTTTCCTGACTCATGCGCCTCTTTTCATCATCACGATGCTTTTCAGGCTCATTCATCGGTGCTTCCGGAACATATCCTTTACCCGGCTGATTTTTGCCGAATCGATTCTGCGGTCTGCCATCGCCTCTGTTAGGGCGGTCATTACCTGCAAAAGGTCTGTTACCACCCTGACGATTCTGAGCATTGCCATTACCCTGGCTACCGCGATTATAACCGCCGTTACGGTCTCTGTCATTTCTCTGTCCGTTTGCTCCGCTGCCGCCGTTTTGTGGTCTTCTGTCGCCATAACGCTTCTGTCCGTCTCCATTATTGTTATAAGCTCTTCTTTCTGTATTCTGCGTTGCACCTGTCTGGTTATTTCTGCTGCGGTTATCAGCCTGCTGCTGGTTTGTCTGTACCTGTTGCTCCTGCTGCCTTACCTCTGTTTTTGGCTTCGGCTGCTGATTTGCCGGCTGTGGCTTTGGTGTCGGTGTGATCGCTACCGGTTTGATCACAGGCTTTGGCAGAGGACGATACGTCTGCGCTGTCTGTGTCACACGGCTTCCGCGTACACTGCCACGGTCATTGCCATAGCCCTGCTGTCTGCCACCGCCATTATTATTTCTGTTCTGTGCATTTCCTGTCGCATTTCCGTTTCCACCCTGGTTTCTTTTTCCTGCCATGTTGCTGTTGTGCGGATTGCTGACAAAGATAATATTTTTCTTTTTCTTCGGTGCTTCTTCTGTCTTTGCTTCCGGCTTAGCTGCCTCTGGCTTACTTTCTGCCTTCGGCTGTGGCTTTACTTCTGCCTTTGGTGCTTCCGGCTTACTTTCTGCCTTTGGTGCCTCTGCCTTTTTAAAGTTTGCCCTGACTGCTGCAACCGCTTCTTCATCCAGGCTGGAATCACTTCTTTTTACTTCCACACCCTTGGATGCCAGAAAGCTCTTTACATCGTCATTTGATATGTTTAACTCTTCTGCTAATTCACGCACTTTCAATTTTGCCATCTATTTCACTACCTCCGTCTAATTAAGTAAATTTATAATCGCATCTGCAAATCCCTCGTCTGTCACCGCCAGAGATGCACGCACTTCCTTACCCATCGCATGTGCCAGCTCCTCTTTGGTACCGCATACATAGCATGGCACCTCGTAAAAGCTGCATTTATCCTGAAACAGCTTTTTTGTGTTATCCGATGCGTCCTCTGCCACAATGACAAGACAGGCTTTAAAGCTCTTTACCGCTTTTTCCGTTGCGAACTCACCACTGACTGTTTTTCTGGCTCTCGTTGCCAGACCGATCAGGGAAAAAATCTTTTTCTTATTTTTCACTGTTTTCGTCATACTCCTTTTGCAGGCTCTCATAAACCGACTGATCTATACTCATTTTGAAAGAGCGCTCCAATCCTTTGTTCTTCATAGCCATCTTTAAGCATTCTTCCTGTTTGCAAAGATAAGCACCTCTCCCATTTTTTCTACCGGTTACATCTAAGACAATATCGCCTTCCGCAGTCTTAATGACACGCATCATTTCTTTTTTGCTCTTCATCTGCCCGCATCCGACGCATTGTCTGAGTGGAACTTTTTTACTCATAAAACTCCTCTGTTTCTTTTATTCTTCCATATTGTCTGCAGGCTCTTCTGTTTCGGAAACATCTTCTGTATCCATCACATCCTCTGCAGCTTCATCTTCATACTCATCATCGATATAATCTTCATAACGGAAGCCCGGAGCATCCTTTGCCTGTGTCTCGGACTTGATATCGATCTTATATCCTGTCAGTCTTGCTGCCAGTCTTGC